>Ga0209409_1000560_pt1 | contig 37624 bp, 33 predicted proteins | sample AD_JPNMR1_MetaG_FD_184424 | JGI IMG/M metagenome (GOLD analysis project Ga0209409, IMG submission 184424) | Active sludge microbial communities of municipal wastewater-treating anaerobic digesters from Japan - AD_JPNMR1_MetaG (SPAdes) (version 2) | ecosystem: Engineered > Bioreactor > Anaerobic... | reverse complement strand
TATATATCTTTCCAAACAGGACTATAGATTCTTAAAGAAAATGCATGCTGATTTAAATTTTTTCAGCATGGGGGCTTTACTGAGGAGAATTATCCTACTTTTTTTGGAAGAGTATGAGAAACTTGGAATTACTGGAGTTGAGATGAAGTGTAGTATAATAACATTAAAGTTATTTTTAAAACTAACAAAGATAAAAAATTGGAGTAAGGCCAGAGAATTATCCCACTTTTCCGGTAACACCACGCCATTCTACAAAGCAATCTACAACGATTGCTACCAAGTAATAGGCTTTGAGACCTATTATTGATTAAATTTATTAAAAATTCTACCAAAAACTAAATAAGACTATTACAAGCATTTCTCAAACAAAATTAACCCTTGGGATAATTCTATTTTTTTTAACTGCCTAAAAATAAAATTGCACCCTAAAATTGATACGATTTTATTTTTCTGGCATTTTTTTTAAATATTATGATTAATAATTTTTAAAAAAATATTTAGACTTAACTATAATTGACAAACTAAAAAAATTAAAGTATATAGATAGGGTAAAGTTTTGAAGTAGTTAAGGATTATTAAATGACTCAAATACATTCAGCAAAAAACGGTATTATTACGGATGAGATGAGAATTGCAGCAGAAAATGAGCCATTATCATTAGAAGAATTGAGAAAAAATATTGCGGATGGGTTGGTTGTAATACCTAAAAACAAGAATCATAATTTTAAGGCAGTTGCAATTGGAAAAGATACTTATATTAAAGTAAATGCTAATATAGGTATATCTTCAAAAAAATCAAATTTAGAAGAAGAATTAAAAAAACTTCAGATAGCAACGGAGAGTGGGGCTCATTCTGTAATGGATCTTTCTACCTGTAATGACTATAATTACATAAGAGAAATAAGAAGAGAGATAATAAAGAATTCTAAAATAATGGTAGGAACTGTTCCTATTTATGAAATCTCTTCAATTATGTTATCAAGAAAAGAAGATATTCACAATTTTACAGAAAAAGAGATTCTGGATGTTTTAAAAACACAGGCTGAAGAGGGAGTTGATTTTTGGACAATTCATGCTGGTGTTACAAAAGAGGCTTTAGAAAGGCTTAATAAAGATCCACGCATTTGTGGTATAGTATCAAGGGGGGGATCTTTAATTGCAGAATGGATAAGATATAACAATAAAGAAAACCCATTTTATACCTTATTTGATGAGATTCTTGATATTGCATATCAATATGATGTTACAATAAGTTTAGGAGATGGACTAAGACCAGGAGCTACTGATGATGGGACAGATAGATCACAGGTTCAGGAATTAATTATTCTGGGTGAACTTGTCCAAAGAGCAAGAGAAAAAAATGTTCAGGTAATGGTTGAAGGTCCAGGTCATATAAGATTAAACGATATTGAGACAAATATAAGGCTACAAAAGAATCTTTGTAAGAATGCCCCTTTTTATGTTCTTGGTCCTGTTGTTACAGATATAGCACCTGGCTATGATCATATAACGAGTGCTATTGGTAGTGCTATTGCTGGCTTCTGTGGAGCAGATTTTTTATGTTATGTCACCCCATCTGAACATCTATATTTACCAGACATTGAAGATGTAAAAATTGGAGTAATTGCATCATTGATAGCAGCTCATTCAGCTGATATTGCTTTAAACAAAGGGAATTCGAGGGATATTGATAATAAAATGTCAAAGGCAAGAAGAGATATTGATTGGGATAAGATGTTAATGTATGCTATTGATAAAGAAAAAGTAAAGAACGCCATTAATAAGTATAATTTAAAAAACAGAGATGAATGCACAATGTGTGGGGAATTCTGTTCTTTTAAAAGGGTATATTAAAAAGTGGTTGAAATAGATTTTTTTATAGTGGCTCTTCCTATAGGAAATTATAGGGATATCTCATTGAGAGCAATTGATATTTTAAATAGTGTGGATTTTGTTGTTTGTGAGAATGAGAAAGAATATAAGAGATTGGTCAGTTTTCTTAATATTCCATTAAAAAAGTTTGTTATATGTAACGAAAATTATGAAAAAGATGCCATAGAATTATCTTTAAGTTTATTAAAAAATGGGGAGAAAGGGGCACTTATTTCTGATTGTGGTGTTCCTATTTTTGAGGATCCGGGTTTTTTATTGATTGAAGCAATAAGAAGAAATGGTTATAAAGTTACCTCTATACCCGGTCCAAATTCAATTATAACGGCAATAAGTCTATCCCCATTTAAAATTAAAGATTTTTATTTTGCTGGATTTTTATCACAGAAGAGTGACATAAGAGAAAAAGAATTAAGAGATCTAATTAAAAGAAAAGAGACTATTATTTTAATGGAGTCTCCTCATAGACTCTTTAATATACTGGATTTATTAAAAAAAATTATTCCGGATAGGAAAATATATCTTCCATTCAATTTAACAATGGAGGATGAAATGATCTTTTATGATAAACCAAAAAATATAGAAAAAGATATTCAAAAAATCGGTATTAAAAAGGGGGAGTTTTTAATTGTTATTGAAAGTAAAAATAGTTAGTATTTTAGCATTATTAATTTTAGTATCCTGTAATACTATTAATTATAAATTCTCTGAAAAAGTCTCTTATAATGATCGACTAACTTTTTTAGAGAAAATAAAAGAGAATAATCCTTTTGGAAATAATAAAGTTAAACTCAGCGGTATTTATACTGAAAGAAATAAGAGTTATAAATTTGAGGCTTTTTATGATTTTAAGGAGAATAAGTTAATATTAAAATTGTTTTCTATTTTAAATAAAGATCTTATATTTGAGGCAAGATATGAAGATAACGAAACATATTATGATTTTTTTGTTCAATCTTTTTTTTCTGTAAAAATAGGCATCATGTTAAAAAGTTTTATTTATATCTTAAAAATAATTCCAGATGAGTTTGATCTTTATCTTACAAATGATGATTATTATGTTATTGTTGATAGCGAAAAAAATTATCAAAAATATGATTCTTATAATATTATAAAAAAAGAAAATAGATTTCAGATAGTAAAATATTATTATGAAAATAATATAATTAAAAGAATAGAATATAAAAAAGATCAAAATATTGCCATTATTATCATAGAGGAGTTGGAGAAGTATGAATAGTATAATTGAGTTTAAAAATGTAAGTTTTAAATATGAAGATGAAGAAGATATAGAAATTGAAAACGAGTTTATCTTTAATGATGTAACAATAAGTCTTGAAGCAGGAATTACTTCACTTATTGGGCAGAATGGAACAGGTAAATCTACTTTTTTACTCCTTGCAGGTGGTATTCTTCTTCCTCAAAAGGGGGATATCTTTATTCTTGGAAATAATACAAAAGATTTAAGAGATGAATTTACAAGGCAGAAATATGTTTCATTTATCTATCAGAATATGGAATTTGAAACAGAAGAACCAATTGAGGTTTTGTTGAATTATGTTTATGAAAATGGTTTTCATACCGAAAAAAGATCTGATTTTATCTCAGAATTAATCGAGATTTTTGAATTAAAAAATATTTTAAAAAGAAAGACTCAAGAGATCAGTAAAGGTGAATTGCAGAGAACAATTTTAGCATTTTCATTATTGTATGGTTCAAAAATTTTGATGATGGACGAACCTGTATTTGCATTAGAAAATTATCAAAAGCATAGAGTAATGAAATATATTACTGAGTATGCTAAGAAAAATAATATATCAATATTCTATTCTGCTCATGAACTGAATATAACTGAACGGTATTCAGAAAATATACTTATGTTTTATAAAAATAGAAATATTCAATATGGTAAGACAAAAGATCTCTATAATGAGACAAATTTAGAAAAATTATACGAAATACCTTATAGTTACATAAGACAAAATTTCTATTTTACAGAACTTGATAAAGTAGCAAAAAAATAAATTAGATATACTTATCAGCATTATACGAACTTCTTGTGTAAGGTGAGCTTTCTACATACTCAAATCCCATTTTATAACAGATATTTTTTAGATAATCAAAATATTCTGGCTTTATATATTCAATAACCGGGTAATGTCTTTTTGAAGGTGCAATGTATTGACCTATACTTAAAAGTTTACAGCCAGATCTTAATAGATCATTAAATAATTCTATTAACTCCTCTTCTTTTTCACCGAGTCCTAACATTATTCCAGATTTTGTTTTTATATTAGAATTTTCTTTTATAAAAGAAAGAATGCTTAAAGATATTTCATAATTAGCTCCATTTCTGATATGATAAAGATTTCTTACAGTTTCAAGATTATGAGATATGATATCTGGCTTTGCTTCTATTACTATTTTAACACTATTCATATCCCCATTGAAATCCGGAATTAATGTTTCAATTTTTGTTTCAGGGGATATCCCTCTTATTTTCTTAATTGTTAAAGCAAATTGAGTTGCCCCACCATCTTTTAGATCGTCTCTTGTAGGACTGGTTATTACAACATTTTTTAACCCCAAAGATCTAACAGTTAAAGCAACATTTTCTGGCTCATTTTCATCCACTGGTAAGGGCTTTTGATATTTTCTTACATTACAAAATAGACATCTTCTTGTGCATATATTCCCGAGAATCAAAAATGATGCCTCTTTTTTAGCATAGCATTCTGAAATATTAGGACATAAAGCCTCTTCGCATATTGTATGAATTTTATTTTCATTAAGCCTTTTTCTCATTAAAGCAATGGTATTAATACTGATCTTTTTTCTAAGCCATTCTGGTTTCTTTTCCATAAAAATTCCATTCTTTATTAGAATATTTTTCTTTTATAAGAATATTTTTTAAATTTTCTTCATCAAAAGTTAAATTATCATTATAAAGTTTAATATTAAGTGATTGTTCAAAATTATATTTTAATCTCTCTTTAAATTTTATAATATCTTGATCTAATATATAATCTTTTAACCAAGTAATGCTATCCTTATTCGGGATAAAATCTTTATTAAAAACTTCATTAAATAAATCAAAATCAATCATTAATGGTATACTACCATGTTGAAATATACTATCTTTAGATCTTTTTTGTGCATTCCCACCTATTTTTTTTCTATCTATAACTATATCATATTCCTCTTTTCCTGCAAAGCATAATTGAGTTTTAATTCCTAAATTTTTTTTAAAATTAGAAATTGCATATCCAGCATTAAGTCCAAAATCTCTATATGTTTTAATTAAAAATTCTGTTAAAATCTTAAATCCTTTTTTAACCTCTATTTTTTTTATGCCTAAATCATCAGGAGAACATACGATTGAATATGTGATTTCCTGATGATGCAAAATAGATCCCCCCCCTGTTATTCTTCTAACAATTTGATATTTAGAAAAATTTTCTTTAAATAAGTTAGTTATATTTTGAAACCTACCAATAGATATTGCTGGTGGCTCCCATTCATATATCCTTAAAACTGGAATTTTATTTTTTAAATATGAAAGAAAAAGAGCCTCATCTATTGCCATATTTGTATAGCCATCAAGTTTTTCTGTCTCAATGAGTCTAAAAGTTTTCATGATTTTTAGAAATAGCATTTTTTTTTTATTTTGTCATATTTTTTTACGAAAAATTTAAAGTAAATTTTAAATTCAAATTTATTTTTACTAAAAAAATATACAGACTTAGCCTAAGAGCAATTTAGTTTTAGAGAGTATAAATTATAATATGAATAAAAATTCATTAGATTTATAAAAATTGAAATTCTGTAAGATAGAAGTTTTGGGAAAAGAACATTAAATAACTGTATAGTTTGGCGACTGAGTGGGGGATATCTTGCCCAACCTTTCTTACTCTTACCTTATTTTTTCTCATCATCTCGATCTCCTCGCTTACTTTCTTCATTATCTCCATAAACTTCTCTTCACCATACTCTTCAATACCTTCAAAATACACCTCCATTATCTCCCTCACAAGAGTTGCCATACTGAAGGTATTTAATTGATGATGAAGCATCTTCAACTGATTGTATACCTCCTCTGGCAAAAATGTTCTAATCTTTTTACTTGCATTAACTCTTGGATAGTCTTTTTTTCTTATTGGCTCTTCAATATGCTTTTTTGTAAGAAAAAAGGCCATTTTTAACATTATATCCCTTACAATAGCAGAAAGATTTTTATTTTTTTGATTTTTTAAATTTTTAATTTTTTCATATAAATCTTTATCAACAACAAATTCAAACTCGATCATATTTTACTCCTTTTTTAAAAAATTATTTTCTATATATTAATCACAAAATTTCTTAGAAAATCCTTTACAACTTTTAGAAAAAAAATTAAAAAATTTTTACTTAAAAAAACAATCATATTCTAAGTAATATTATGTAATATATTAAAATAAATTTTATTTTGACAAACATTTAAATTTAAGATATATTACGCCTAATCTTTCTGATAACTCACTCTTTTTCGAGTGAAATAAATCTAATATTGTTGAGGTAAATATGGAAAAATTTAGAGTCGCTATACTTGGGTGTGGGACTGTTGGTGGTGGAGTAGCAAAAATTCTAATTGAATTAAAAGAGGATTTAAAGAAAAAAGCCGGAAAAGAGATCGAACTTGCAAAAATAGTGGATCTATTTCCTTTAAACTCTTCAAAAAGACATAATATACCCTTAACATATTTTGCTGGAAATGATAAAGAAGAACTAACAAAAGATGAGGCTAATCTATATATTGATGAAATATTAAATGATTCTACCATTGATATTGTGATTGAGACAATTGGTGGAAGTTCTAAATATATTCTTGATCTTGCATTAAGAATTTTAAAATCTAAAAAACATCTTGTTACTGCAAATAAGGCACTTCTTGCCAAATACTATAATGAAATATTCACTACTGCAGAAGAAAACAAAAAAATAATAGGTTTTGAAGCAAGTGTATGCGGAGCAATACCAATTATAAAAGGAATAAAAGAGTGTTTTACTGGTGATGAAATAATATCAATCTCTGGCATAATGAATGGAACAAGTAACTATATTCTAACTAAAATGAATGAAGAAGGCTTATCTTTTGAAGATGCACTAAAAAAGGCACAAGAACTCGGATATGCTGAGGCAGATCCTACATTGGATATAAATGGGCATGATGCAGGCCATAAATTATCAATTCTATTAAGATTAGCATTCGGAATTGATGTGAAATTTGAAGAATTAAGTATTAAAGGGATAGACAATATCACAAAAGATGATCTTGATTTTGCAAAAGAGATGGATTCAACAATTAAATTAATTTGTTATGCCAAAAAAGATAATCATAAAATATATGCAACAGTTCAACCAATGATGGTAAAGAATAGCAACTTCTTATCAATGATAGGTGGATCGACAAATGCTGTAAAACTTCAAAATAGATATTCTCAAGAACATATACTCATAGGAAAAGGGGCTGGATCATTAGAGACTGGCTCTGCAATAGTATCAGACATTGTATTTATAGCAAGATATGAAGATAAAATTTTGACAAAAGGACATCTGAATCCTTTAAAATTAGTTAATGAACTTGAAATAGAATTCCCTTACAATATAATTTTTGAAACAGAAGATAAGCCAGGTATCACCGGGCTTACAACAACTGCTATAGGTAATCAAGGGATAAATATAGACACAGTTGGACACAATAGACATAACTATAAGAAAGCGATATTTTCTATTGCAACAATGCCGTGCAAACTATCTCAAATAAATAATGCAATTAAAGAGATAAAAGAGAAAAGACCAGATATATTATTAAAAGAGCCAAAAGTAATTCCTATTTTGTATTAAAATAAGTTATGTTTTAATATTATAAATTAGCTGACATTAAATAAACAACTTTGGAAAGTCACAAACTTTTGAACACAATACAAGTAAGTTATTTATGAAACGCTTAATAAACATTTTCTATATTTTTATATATCTTTATAAATTTATTTATATAATCAAGGGATTTATTAATAAACACTAAAATAGATTGCCCGGATAATTTTATTGCCTCTGGATTTATAATATATTTTTCAACTTTTGGATTATTATCAGTTATATTTATAAAAAAAGAATATATGTTATTAATTGCATTATACAAATCCTTTGCAATACTATCAGAAACCTTTTTTATCTCATCCAATAATTGCTGTAAATCTCTTTTTTGATCTACATCCAGTCCATTTTTTGACTTGGCAATAAAATAAATTATTCTTTTACCATATTCATTTTCGTATTTTAATTTATTATCCAGTTCATTAATTTTTTTTACATTATTATTAATTGTATGATAAGCCGCTGTTAAATGAAATTTGGATTGCTCTGATACAAAATTTGCCTCAATAACTATTTTATTCACAACATTTTCAATTAATGTTTTATATATTTTATTAATAAAATGTGCCAGTATATTAAGATGATATATTGAGGTCAACTTAAAATTAAAATTCTTCTCAATCTGATTATATAATTTTACATTAAAATTTTCAAGAACATCAAAATTAAAATCTGAAAAAATCTCTTTTACTAATCTATCTAAATCATTTTTCTTAAGTTGTAAATAAAAAGAATCCCATATCTTCTCTATATCTTTTCTTTTATTTTCTTTATACTTATCAATAAAATTTCTCTCTATATAAATCAATTTTGGTTTATATAATAAATCCTTTTTAAAATACTGAAAAATTTTATTTAAAGGGATCTTTTGTTTAAATTTTTCCACAGATTCAAGCAATTTCTCTATTTTTTCAACATCATTATTGGAAAAAATCTCTTTTTCTTCTTCATTTTCTTTTAATTTTTCTTTTAAAAAGACTGGAAATTGAGTTATAAATGATATCTCATTTATAGAAAAATTAAGTTCAGAAATAATTGAATTTAAATTATCAAGCATATAGTCTACATTCTTAAAATATGTAAAATTATTTGGAGTTACCTTTGCCTTTAAATCACCTAATGAAAACTCAATAAATAGCTTAGTCCAGTTAAACTGAATGAGTTTTATAATAATTTCAAATTTTGTTGTTTCAGATATGAATCTTTCAAACTTATAATTATCAATAGCAGAAAAAAAGGCATTAATTCTTTGCTCTTTTTCTTTATTGTATATCTGTCTATCAATAAATTTCCCTTCTAATTTTAAATTGGCTGGATCTGTCTCCTTATACAATTTCTTTATATTTTCATTAAATTCACTCTCAAATAGACTTACTAAAAAGTTGAAATAATATTCAGAATTAATAATATAAAGACTAAAAATAGGTGACAGAAGAGTCACTATATCTGCTATACTTAATAACTCATTTAAAAAGTAATATGTCAATTGCCCATTATCAAAATTAATTAAATTATAATATTTATTTTGAATTTCCTTTTTTATCTTATTTAACTTCTGTTTTATTATTATATCCTCTTTTTTCTTACCAGAAAAAAAAGCAGACAAAAGTATAAAAATCTTATCCCAAAATCCTTTCTTTTCAAATTCTTCTTTGGCTATTTTATATTGAGGAGAATCGAAAATTCCCTTTCTCACTAATTTTTTATTTATAGATAAATCATCTGATTTTTCCTCTTCCTTTTTACTCTTTATCTTTTCAAGAAGTTCTTTTCTCTCCTCTTCATCGAGTTCTCTTGATAATTTATCAAATTCAGAAATTTCAAGCATAAGATACCATCTATTTTTCAACAGATTTAAAATTTATTTTTTTTCTAATAATAATACTTGTAAAAAAAATAATGCCAAAACATGTTATAAAAATTCCTACAAATGTCATAATATTTCTTAAGTCAGAAAAATTTAGCTTATTTAAGGCTATCTTACTACCAAGCCAGACATATAGTAAAGTAGTAGGAATAATACCTAATATTGATGCAACTAAATATTTCCATATCTTGATACTTGTTAAGCCATAAGCTATATTTTGCATATTGTATGGAAATACAAAAAAGACTCTAAAAAATAAAACTGTCCAGAAATGATACCTATTTGTCCAGTATTCAATCTGCTTTATCATAACATTTGTGCCAAATTTTTTTATAAAATCTTCTCTAAAAATATATCTTGATGCAATAAACGATGATAACAATCCCAGTGTCATTCCTAACCATGCTATAGCATATCCATATCCAAAGCCATAAAGATATCCAGAGATAAATGTCCAGAACAAAGTAGGAAGACATAGAAGATTAAAAATTATATATAACAAAAAAATAAATAAAGGTCCTACAAAAGAAAAAGAAAGAATAAAATTTCTAACATTTTCTGCATTTTCATATGTAAAAAATCTATTAAGTTTAAAGGCATAAAAAAGAATTATTAATAAAAAAGCAATTAATATATAACTTATTTTCAAATAATGTTTTTTCAAAAAAGTAAAAATTTTATTCAATAATATACCCCTATTAGCATAATAAATTTTTTTATTTATAATATATAACAAATTTTTCTTTTAAAGTCCATCCATTATCATCCTGTTTATAAATTAATTCACCTGTTGGAACTATAATACCCTCTATATTCTTTTTATTAATCTTTTTTATTGCAGATGTGATCATTTCGTTAAATAATAAGGTAATATCTTTACCATGTTTTTCTATAAGGTAAGCATAAGACTTAAAATTTTTATATTTCTTATTATCAAATTTCAAATTATATTTTAATATAGCCTCCTCCACATAATACTCTTTATTTAAAATAGCCTTTGTATTAATAATAACATCTTTTAAAGTATAATCTTCAAATGATAAATTTTCCTCCTGTAAGGTTGTTATATTACCCTTTTTATCTACTTTAAAATTAATCCCATATACATAAAAAGATACCAAATTCAATACTCTCGAATTTAGAACAGATCTTGTTAATGCTATCTCTTTCTTCTCCTCAACATTCATTATTAATTTTATCTCTTTTGAAAAATTATTTAAAAATTTAAAATTAGAATCACCTTTTGACTTACAGGAGAAAAATAATAATATAATAATTAAAAAATATCTAATTTTCATATATTAAATATAATAAAAATAAAAAGATTTTGCAACAAAAATTTTTTTATTCAAAAATTATATAATCAATATAAAGATCATAAAAAGCATTTGAACCACCCCTTAATATAAATTCTTTTCCATCTGGCTTAAATCCAGAAACATTCAACTCAATCTTAATCCATTCTGAAGCATTGAGTGTCTTGTTACTGTATAATGGTGTTGTGGATAATTCTATTATATTACTTTTTGTCTCATCATTTATATTAAAATAGTTAGATTCTGTTGAGCCTATTCTTAAAACCAATCCTTTTGTCCCCTCACCTTTTAAGAAAAAGGTTATTTTAGTAAGATTTCCTCTGGATATACACGGATTAGTTATTTTAAAAATATCCATATTTGAACTACCAGTATTACCATAAATTCTTATTGATCTATTACCCTCTTTAACATCATTCTCTATATACTGCACAGTAAAATTAGGAATACTAGCATTATTTACATCATTTTCCATATCAGAATTTAAAAATACTAAATCTGTTATTTTAATTTTTAAATTGATTGTTTTTTCTGTTGCATTACCCTTAACTGTTATTGGTATTATATAATCTGAAATATTAGAAATAGAAGAGATTTCATAATTGTAACAATACACATTGTCGTTGGCAAATATGTCCCCATTTGTTCCATCATCAAACATATTTTGACAAAAATTTCCATTTATTGAACTTAAATCAATAATAACAGCGTCAATTATAGCATTATATCTTTTCTCAACTGTAACATTAAAATTAATAGTTGCTGGCAAATCTTTAAGAAGAAGAGTATCTCTTGATACAGAGGGATTTAATAACACAAATTCAGGCTCTGGAAGAATAACATTTGCATAAATTTTTATAACATACTGAGAAATATTACTCTTAATAGTAATAAATGCATAATTTCTTCCAATAGAGACTGCCTTAAATTCAACAATAAAGTCCGTTGTAGCATCAACTACTATCTCTTTATCTGGCTTTTTCAGAATGGTAAAATTTTCTTTATTTGATATTTCTATATCTTTTAGATTAAATGCACTATTCCCTATGTTTTTAATCTCAAATAAAAATTCTTTTTTACTATCAAGAGTTAGATCCCCTAAACAAATTTCTTCTTTTAAATTGATATTCTTGCCATTTAATTTAAAAATTAATTCTTCTTGAGCAGTTGCTTTAATTTCATAATTGTTTCCAAGATTAATATATTCAACACAGCCAGAAAAAATTAAAATAAAAAACAAAAAAAAATTCTTTTTCATAAAAATCTCCTCCTCAAAAAAATTAATATTTCTATTAATTAATCACAAAAAAAGTGAAAAAATCCTTTACAAAATTTGAAAAAAAAATTATTTTTTTTTCAAAAAAAATGGAGGAACAAGATGGTTTTTCAAAAAGAAATTATAATAAATTCAGATGCTTTTGATTCAATATATGATATTACGGATATGGTCAACAATACTATAAAAGAGAGTAAAATAAATAATGGGCTTGTTAATGTTTTTCTCATTGGCTCTACTGCTTCAATAACTACTATTGAATTTGAAGATGGACTTGAAATGGATCTAAAAAATATTCTAAATAAGATAATACCGAGAGGATTCAATTATAATCATAATAGAAAATGGGGAGATGGAAACGGGGATGCTCATCTTAAAGCCTCATTAATCGGACCTCAAATAACATGTCCAGTAAAAAATAATAACATAGTTTTAGGTACATGGCAACAGATAGTATTAATTGATTCTGATAATAGACCAAGAAGAAGGAACATTCTCATAACAGTGATTGGAGATTAATATTATTTTATTATATTTGTCTCAAAAAAGAGATCTTTTTTATAAGAAAGAAGTGTCTTTTCGTTTAATAAATAATAACCATCATCGAAAATCTCAATTGCTTTTTTAGTTTGATCAGTAAAATAATTATGTTCAAGAAGGTTATTTAGTAATTTTTTCTGTTTTTTTATGAGAAAATTAACAATTGCTTCGTTAAAGTATAATTTATCACTATAATAGATCACACTTAAACAATTTTTTAAAAAAAATCCTTTGCCTAACCAATTTCCTATTTGAGAAAAATCTGGATCTGATTTTATCTCTTCGCCAAGTATATATTTTACCTTATAAAACCACTGTCTATAGATTTTAGAATTTTGAAAATTAATTATTACATCTGGATTCATATTTATACCATAAAAATCTACAAGAACTGGGTAAATCTCGGCAAAAAGCATAAGAACTTTTGATGCATGCAAGCAGGCATTTTCATCCTCACCATATAATTTACTTCTAAAACAGATATTTGCTTGATCAGAATAATATTTTTTTAAAAAATTTATATCATCTTCCATTTTTTTTTCCTTTTCTTTTTTAGTTAAATTATTTACATAACCACTTCCTACTATATCATCTTTTAATATCTCTATTTTCTTTTTATGTACTTCAAAATTAAAATCTATCTCCTCCATAAATTTTCTCCTTCTTTAATACTCTATATTATATTATACGTCTTTTTTTACTTTTTTTCAAGTTTTTTTTTAAAAAAAAGTTATCCTCCTCCTACAAATTTTACAATTTCTAATGAATCATTATCTTTTAATATAGTACTATCTATTATATCTTTTTTAATTATCTCTTCATTTAATAGAATAATAATACTATCCAAATCTATATCTTTACTCTCTAAATACTGTTTTATGGAAATAGAATCTATATTTTCTTTTTTACCATTTACAAAAATATTAATCACATTCTTTCCTTATAAAATGTTTACTTAAAAATATAATAAAAAAAAAAAATTTTGTCAAAATAAAAAAAATTGTTTTTTTTATATAAATGTGATATAATATTTTAATTATAAAGAATTTGAAGAGCTCTAAGAAATAAAAAAAGGAGGATTTATGAAAAAAGAATTAATTATTGTTTTTTTTCTATTAATTTTATCTTTTTCACTTTTTTCTTCTCAAAGTGATAAAGTTACTTATAATCAGACTGAAACAATTTCATTTGTTCAGACTCTAAATTCCATATCAGAACCAGGAATTAATAGACTAATTGAAAAATATGCTGTATCAGCATTGGTCCCTTACAATAAGCAATTTCTTACAGCAGCAATAGTATTTACTGTTGTAAGTGGTGTATTGTTAGTAATGGGGATTGTTGGTTCTGTTTTATGGGCTATAGGATGGTATGGACCTGTTACAGATTTTAACTACAATACTAACGTGCCATTAGTTTGGGCTGGCTCTGCTCTAATGGGTGTAGGATGGGCACTATTTAGTATTACTATTTTAGGAGTTATTGCATTCTGGATACTTTATGGTTTATCTGGTGGACCAAAGGGAGCAATGAAAAATATAAGAATAGAAGGCACAACTGTTTCTATAAAATTATAAAATCTAAAATGCTCTTCAAATTCATAAATATAAACAAGGGGTAGTATCCCCTTGTTGTTTTTATTATTAGAAATAAATTTATAAAAATGGATAGTATAATATTTGATAAAATAGTAAAAAGACTCTCTGAAATTGAAAAAGAGCATAATGTCGAAATTATCTATGCTATTGAGTCTGGATCAAGGGCATGGGGATTTCCATCAACTGATAGTGATTATGATGTAAGATTCATATATAAACATAATATTGAATGGTATCTAACGATTTTTCCTAAAAGAGATGTAATTGAATATCCTATAATCGATATTTTTGATTATTCTGGCTGGGATCTAAAAAAGGCTCTATTTTTATTAAATAAATCCAATCCTGTTCTATTTGAATGGTTTAATTCTCCTATTGTATATAAGAAAAATGAAAATATATTTAATTTATTTCAAGAAATTTTGCCATTATATTTTTCACCGATTTCTACAATTTATCATTATCTCCATATGGCAAAAGGCAATTATAGAAATTACCTTAAACAAGATGTGGTTAAGGTAAAAAAATATTTTTATGTCCTTAGACCAATCTTTGCATGTATGTGGGTAGAAAAAAATAATTCGACACCACCAATGGAATTTGAAAATTTACTCAATCAAGTAGATATTAATAAAAATCTTTATAATGAAATTCATGATTTATTAATAAAAAAAAGATCTGGCATAGAACTTGGAATAGAACCTAAAAAAGAGAGATTAAATAATTTTATAGAAGAACAAATATCCTATTTTGATTGTAAAATCAACTCTTTTAAGCCAAACAAAAAACCGGATAATAAAATATTGGATCAATATTTTATTAAGATTTTAAAGGGGCGATTTTATTTTTAGGCAGTTAAAAAAATAGAATTATCCTAAGGGTAAATTTTGTTTGAGAAAAAATTGTAAGAAGCTAATTTATTTTTTGGTAGAATTTAAAATAAATTTTTTCAATAATATGTCTCAAAGCCTATTACCTGATAACAATCGTTGTAAATTGCCTTGTAAAAGGGCGTAGTGTTACCGGAAAAGTGGGATAATTCTCTGCTCTTATTCCACTTTTTTATCTTTGTTAGTCTAAAGAATAACCTTAATGTTACTATACTACACTTCATCTCAACCCCAGTAATGCCAAGTTTCTCGTATTCTTTCAAGAAAAGTAGGATAATTCTCCTCAGTAAAACACCCATGCTGAAAAAATTAAGATCAGCATGGAGCTTCTTCAAAAATCTGTAATCCTGTTTTGACAGATACAGATGAATCCTACTATCCCAATTTATCCTTTCATATTTATTCCCATCTTCTGGACCAAAACAGTATATCTTTTTTACCCTATTGCTATAGATCTGCAAGATATACACAATAAGCCCAGAAATAGAGATGTTAAATTTCCTTGCAATATTTTCCAGTCTTTTTTTCATAGCAGAGTTAACAACAAAGTGTAACTCATGCTCTACAGTATAGTTTTCTAAAATTTTACTGATATTATTCATAACAAACCCTCCATATGAAAATTATTTTCTATATATTAATCACAAAATTTCTTAGAAAATCCTTTACAAGTTTTAGAAAAAAAATTAAAAAAGTTGCCTAAAAATAAAATCGCACCCTTATTTTTAAATAGCAATTAATTTTCCTTGAAAGATTTATTTTATTATGTTATACTATTTTACTAAAAAAAATTAGGGGGATTATAATGAAAAAAATAAGTTTATTATTTATTTTATTTTTTGTTACAATATTTAATACAAATCCAATTTTTAGAACATTAGAGGCGGGAAGATATTATTACTGGTTATATTCTCCAGATTTACTCGGAAGAGGAATGGGATATAATGGAAGTCAGAATCCATCTGGTATCATAATTAATCCAGCAAGCAATGCCTTTATTCAGAGATATATGATTGAATTCTCTGGTGGCTTTACCCCAGCTTTCTGGGCAGAATTAAATACTATTTTTTATGACAAAAATTCTACATATTATAATGAAAAATTTTTGAATGCTGGGGATTTCTTTTTGCCATTTATAGTTAATGCTGGTTTTGTTATACCATCAAGGTATGGAAATTTTACAGTTTATCTTGATTATCAGAATATGAGCAATCAGAGTTTTGGAGTTGGTAGTAATAATGATCTTGGTATAGGTAAGACTGGAAGTGTTTATTTTGCATTTTCAAAGGATTATGATGATAGATTTGCCTTTGGAGTTTCTGGTAATTTAAAATTTAGTTACAATCCCTTATCAAAATATCCAAATAATAGATTTGATGTTGCTGGTGGTTTTGATTTTGGATTTATTTTTAGGCCAGAATGGAGAGTTAGATTTTCTAAAAAATTTGTAAATTGGGGATTTCAGGATTTTGAATTTTCTATTGTATTAAAAGATATAGCAAAACCTCTTATAAACACACCAGATGGACCTTCTGGTGATAATGATATATACTGGTTTCCACCATCTTTTACTGTTGCCACTGGCATGAGTTTTAACTGGTATAATGATGGAGCAACATATTGGAAATGGCTTTTGGATTTAAGTTTTCCATTTTTTCAGAATCTAAATTTTGCTTTTGGCATGGAACTTCAAATTTATAAACTCATTGTTTTAAAAGCATCTTATACCTTTGATCTGGAAGGAGTTCTTGAATATGCTGGGATTATTCCATTATATGAATATAGATATACCCCATTAAATGGGCTTTCTTTTGGAATGTCTATAAAATTTAGATCAGATTTTTTTAAAAAACAGACAAAAGATGAAGAGTATAAAAACAGACATAAGACAAATGAATTTTCAATAGACTTAGCCGCAAAACCATTTCATAATGGATTTATTTTTGAAGCTGGATGCACAATTACAATTGGGTTAAAAGATACAACTCCACCAGATATTACTTATACACAAAAAGATTACTACATAAGTCCAAATTTTGATGGAGTTCAGGATGAACTTGTTATTGATCTTGATATAAGAGATGATAGATATGTTATGTACTGGAAACTTGAAATTTATGATCAAGATGGAAAAATTGTAAGAACTATAGAGAGTAAGGAAGAGAGAAAAGAGACATTAAAGTTTAAAGATTTTGTAAAGAGATATTTTGCTCCAAAGAGTGGAATTCTTATACCAAAACAGGTTGTATGGGATGGTAAGGATAATTCTGGAAATGTAGTAAAAGATGGAAAATATACATTTAAATTTTTTGCAATGGATGATAATAAAAATATAAATAAAGATGGTAGTAGAGAGGGAGTTATAGTTGTAAAGACTGATAAACCTCAAATTGATTCAAAATTTGAATATACAATATTCTCTCCAAATAATGATGGAAATAAGGATACCCTAATAATTGATATTGACATAATAAAACAAAAAATTGAAACAGTAGAGATTGATTTAAGCAATATCTATGATTTTGAGACTTATGAGATAAAGAAGCCAGAATGCACAATTTTAATTAAAGAATTAAATAGTATAAAAAATAAGACAGATTTAACTAGTGATTTAACTAATAAAAAACAGATATGGTATGTAGATATTCTTGATTCAAATGATAATGTTGTTAAAAGATATAGTTATACAGAAAAAGGCAAACAAAAGATCGAATGGGATGGTAAGGATGAAAAAGGTAATCAGATGCCAGATGGTGTTTATAAAGTTAAACTTCATTCAACAGATCTTGCTGGTAATTATTGGGAGAATATTATCACAAACATTATTATAAATACAGAACCAACACCTATTGAGGCAATTGTTTTAAATAGATACTTCTCCCCAAATAATGATAATGTTTTAGATAAAGTAAAATTTAAATTCAATATTCCAAATAAGAATGGCATAGAAAAATGGAATCTCGATATAATAGATGAAAAAAATAATATTATAACTACTTATAAAGGAGAAGGTCTTCCACCAGAAAATATTGAATGGGATGGTAAAGAAGATAAAAGCAATAAGATAGCAAAAGAGGGGGTATATAAGGCTAAACTTACTGTTCAATATATCAATGGAAATAGGCCAATAGCATTGACTCCAGATTTTATTCTTGATATTACTCCGCCAAATGCTAATATAAAATTTTCTTATGATATATTCAGTCCTGATGGCGATGGAGAAAAAGATGAGATGACAATTTCTCAAAATACTTCTAATGAAGAGGAATGGATTGGAACAATATATGACCAGCAGGGAAATAAAGTAAAGAGTTTTATATGGAAAGGTGAGCCGCCAAAACAGTTTAACTGGGACGGAAGGGATAATAGTAATAAACTATTAAAAGATGGAACTTATATATATCAATTAACCTCAACAGATAGAGCAGGTAACAAATTTGAATCACAGAAGTATAATGTAAAAATATTTACAGAAAATACACCTGTATTTATAACTGCTTCATTAGAGAGTTTCAGTCCAAATAACGACAAAATAAAAGATAGTCAAATTTTTCAAATAAGAGCAAATATTGCAAAAGATAACCCAGTTGTTGAGTGGAATATAAATATTTATGATGATAAAGATTCTCTTGTATATTCTGCAAATAATAAGGGTTCATTACCAGAAAATTTTGAATGGAATGGAAAAGATACAAAAGGTAATACTGCAAAGGATGGCGATTACTATGCAGTATTGAATGCAAAATTTAATTCTGGTACATCTTCAAAGAGTAAAACAAGGTTATTTTCTATTGATACCATTCCACCTCAAATTGAGTTAAAAATAGTAATAGATGTCTTCTCTCCAAATGGTGATAATAATTTAGATAATTTTGAAATATTACAAAAGGGGTCTAATGAAGATCTATGGGAAGGTGTAGTAAAAGATCCTAATGGCAAAGATATAGTAAAAGTATACTATAATGGAAAGCCAGAAGATAAATTTATATGGAATGGTAAGGATATGAATGGTAATATTCAAAAGAATGGCATATATAGTTATACAATAACAGCAACAGATAAGGCTGGTAACAGTGGAAGTGCAAAAATAGATAAGATAGAATTAAAAAATGTTTATACTTCTGTGTTTGTCACACTCGATAAAGATAAATTCTCGCCAAATAAAGATGGGGCTTTTGATACAATAAAAATTAAACCTTTTTTAAGTGTAGTAGAAGACGTTGAAGTGTATAAGTTAGAAATTCTTGATAAAGATAAAAAGGTAGTAAAGACATTTGAAGGGACAAAGAAAGTTCCAGAAATAATCGAGTGGGATGGTCTTAATGATAATATGAAGATCTCATCTGATGGTATTTATACTGCAAAATTAAGTGTTATTTATAGATTTGGTAATAATCCATCTATTGAATCTGCTCAATTTATTTTAGATAATACACCACCAGAATTTGATGTTTCATATAATCCAGACATATTCTCTCCGGATAATGATGGAGTTGATGATGAACTTACTCTTAACATAAAGAGTAATGATCTTTCTGGAATCAAAGACTGGAAGATTATAATAATGAATCCAGCAAGGACAAGACCTTTTGTTGAATTTGTTGGTAATGGTAAGCCTACTGAAAGAATAGTATGGAATGGAAAGGGAAAGAGTGGCGATCTTGTTGAAAGTGCTGAGGATTATCCAGTAGTTATTTATGCTATAGATGAGGTGGGAAATAAATTAGAAAAAGAGATTAATCCAGTAATGGTTGATATTCTTATTGAAAAATTATCTGATGGAAGATTAAAGATTAGAATCAGCAATATAGAGTTTAAACCAGATTCAGCAGAAATGACTGATTCTCCTAAGAATCAGAAGATTTTAGATTTACTTGCTAAGGCATTAAAGAAATATGGTCAGTATAAGATAACAATTGAAGGCCATGCTAATAGATTCTTTGTATTAAAATACAATGAGGAGATTGCTAAAAATCTTTCAAAGAGAAGGGCTGACACTGTGTTAAATCTTTTAGTAAAAAGAGGTATTGCAGCTAGAAGAATGACAACAATTGGAGTAGGTGGCGATAGACCAGTATTTGAACCTAAGGATGAAAAAGGCATGGCAAAAGAGGAGATTGAAGAACAGAGAGAAAACCTTGGTAAGAATAGAAGAGTAGAATTCTATTTACAAAAAGAGTAATTTTTAATAGGCTATCTTTGACAAAAAGATAGCCTATATTTTTAAAATTTAAAAAAGGGGGTTTTATGACAAAAGAAGAGATTATAAAAAAGATTGCTGAAAAGATGAATATTACTCAAGTAGAAACAAAAAAATTATTTGATGCATCTTTTGATGTTTTAACAGATATTTTATCAAAAGGAGATTCTTTTACCGAGCAGGGATTTGGCACTTTTTCTGTAGTAAAATTAGAAAAAAGAAAGGGCTTTAATCCTCTTATAGAAAAATGGATGATGTTGCCTCCAAAATTAAAAACAAAATTTAAACCAAGCGAAACTCTAAAAGAGGAGGTAAATAAAAAATGAAAGATAAAAAAAGAGATGATACTATTATAATTAAAAAAAATGAAGAAGATTCTACTAAAATTATAGAAAGAGAAGGAGAAAGAATAGGTATAGATGAATTTGCAAAAAGGGTTTCAAAAAAGACTGATTTGCCACAGGAAAAAGCAAAAAAATTTATTCATATTCTATTTGATACAATAAAAGATGGTTTAAAAGAAGAAAATAAAGTTCCTATTTATAAATTTGGAATATTTAAGAAAAAGTGGGTACCAACAAAGGATGGCTTTAATCCTCAAACAAAGGAAAAGATAAAAATACCAGCGCATTATTCTGTAAAATTTAGCCCCTCTTCAAAGTTATCAAATGAGGTAAATAGAAAGTATAGAAATTTAAAACCGAATGTTTTAGATGAAATATTGACTTTAACAGGGATTACAAAAATTGATCCCGAATTTAAAAAAGAATTAGAAAAAAATAAAGATTTAAGTGAAAAATATAAGATTGTTAAAAAAAGAGCAATAATATCTTTAATTGTAATTGCTATTTTATTTTTAATTCTACTTGCAATTTTAATACTTGTTCCAGCATATTATGTAAATGAAAATAATCAGGTAGTTAATTTTGTAAAGAAAGTAAATAAAATGTTTGGGCTTAATAAGATATCTGACAGGCTTATAGAAAATAGAAAAGAAAATATAAATGAAGAGCAGGGTAAAGAATTTATGAAAGAGGCAAGAAGTACTCTTTCAGAAAATAGAAAAGTAATAGAAGAGTATACAGTTAAAATCGGCGATACAATATTTGATATTGCAGATAGATATTGGAATAATAAGTATCTATGGCCTGATCTTTATGTATTAAATAAGGAGAGTGTTAGTGATCCAGATTTAATATATCCCGGAGATAAATTATTAATATATGAAAAATTAGGAGATCCAGAGAAATTCAATAAAAAACAGAGACAAAAAATAGTTGAAGCATTTATTGGTGTATATAGAATATATAGATCATTTGGGGAAAAAGATATTGAGAATGGAAATATTAAAAAAGGGGAAAAAAGGATAAATGATGCAAGATGGACATTGTATACAGCATTAAGATATGATAAAGATCTACTCAAAAAATATAAGGATGCTATATATCCGCAGGATATTGAAATGATAAAATACTGGCAACAGGAAGTCGAAAGAAGATCAAAAAATAAAAAATAACATTTTAAGAAAATAAGCAAGATAAGCTTGATAAAGAGTGGTGTAGGGTAGTTGCTTATATTAGTGCAACATTTTACAATACAAATGTCCCAGTTTAAAAGAATATTTATATTTTATAATGATAGAAGTTAAGGAGTATTGGGGATATCTGTATAAAATATATACAGATATCCCCCTTTTTGAGTAACAAAAAAGTAAAAAAGATTTTTTAAAAAAGGAATATATAATGAAAAAAATATTAGTTTTAATTTTTTCTGCTGGTTTAATTTTGTTGTATTCAACAGATATTAAAGTGATTATGGATTCTATTAAAGATAAGAATCCAGTTGAACAAATCATAATTCTTGAGAGATATCTAAAAGAAGAAAAAAATAATTTGAATTTATATATATTAAAAGCACAAATAGAGATAAACATTAGAGACTTTTTAGGAGCAGAAGAGACCCTTTTAATGGCGTATAATATAAATCAGAAAAATACAAAAGTCCTAAATTTATTAGGCATAACTTATTTCTTATTAAAAGATTACAAAAAATCCTCTTATTTTTTTAATTTAGTATTAAAAATCGAAAAAAATAACGAAACAGCATTAAATTATCTTTCAATACTGGATCCTTTTGATAAAACTTTAAAAGAAGAAAAGTATCAAAATATTGGTTTATCAAAAGAGGATCTTGTTCAACTCATAAAAGAATTTGAAGATCTTGATATAGATAAAAAAGAAGATATGGTATATCTTTTATATGAAAAAGAGTTAGAGGTAATTGATGAAGATAGGATGAATTACACAATCCATTGCGTTGTAAAAATTTTAAATAGTGCAGCCGTATCATATTTTAGAGACTTTGAGATGTCTTATAATGCTTTTGAATTTTTACCAGAAGTAATCTATGCTGGGACATATGATTATGAATTGAATTTTAAGAGTGTTAATCCTAAAAATATAGTAATATTAGATAAAAAAAATCAAGATTCAATGTATACGAATAAAAAACATATTGCATTCCCTTTTCCAGATGTAAATAAGGGGAGTATAGTTGAATATAAAATAAAATTTCATACCACAAATAAAAAATTAACACCAAAAATATTTGATAGTTATTTATTTAGTTCCTCTATTAGAATCTTAAATAGTAATTATATTATAAAATATCCATCTAACTTACATCTAAATATTTTAAATACTTCCAATAATGTAAAAATAGATAATGACGTAATAATTGAAAATGATAAAAATATAAATTTTGTAAAATATAGTTATAAAAATCCACCTATTATAAAAAATGAAGAGGATTCAGACATTAATATTTACGACATATCTGAAAAAGTAATAATAGGAACATTTTATACATGGGATGAGATATCAAAATGGTATTCTAATATTTTTGAAAAGACTCTCTTTCAGGGGGATGCAAGTAAAGAGATATTTAGATTAATTAAACTTGAAAATCTTTCTAAATTAGAACAGATAGAATTAATTTATAAATTCATTCAAAAGAACATAAAATATGTTGGTATAGAACTGGAGGAAAATGCCTTTGTACCACATAATTCAGAAGAGATATTTAAAAATAGATTCGGGGATTGTAAAGATCAGGCGTTATTAACTATTCATTTATTAAGAAAGATTGGTATAAAGGCATATCCGGTACTTGTTTCCACAAAAGACAATGGAACTGTTATTAAAGATATCCCTTCACCATTTTATTTTAATCACTTAATAACATATATTCCGGTTCAAGATGGAATAACAGAGGATATATATCTTGATACTACTAGTAGTTTTACAGAATTTTTAAATCTTCCTTCTGTGGATCAGGGGATAGAAGTACTTATAGTAAAAAGCGATGGAACTTATGAATTTAGAAGTACTCCTGTTATATCTTATACTAAAAATAGAATCGAAGAGATATACATTGCGAAAGCAAATATTATTGGTTCTGGTGAGTTAAAATACATTGAAAGATTTACAGGAGCATACTCAGAAATGATAAGAAACTCAACAGAAGATAAGGATAAAGAGGATGTAATAGATAAATTTTATGAGGTTCAGCAAAAATCTTTTAATAATTTAAAAAAAGAAAATTTTGAGATATCTGGCATTGATGAAATCTCCGGTGAAATAGAAATAAAACTTACAACATATTATAAGAATATCACAAATATATTTTATGATGGGAGACAAAAAATAAAATATTCGAGTGGAAATCTTAATTCTTTTTATAATATTCCAGAAAAAAGTGAATATGATTATACAAAAAATTTTCTCTCTTCTTATAAAAAAGTAATAGAATATATATTCCCAGATAATTATAAAATAACTGAGGGAAATTTTAAAAATTTAAAAAAAGAGAATAAATATATATCTGTAGAATTTTATGCTGATAAAAAGAGCGATAATCATATAATATTGACTTTTGAGTCTTTTTTAAAAGAGAGGGTTATTAAAAAAGAGGATTTAAAGGGACTAAATGATTTTTTGAGATCTGTTCAGAATGAATTAACTTTTGAGATAACATTTGAGAATAAAATCAATTTTGATTTTGAAGAATTTTATAAGGAACTGGTAAAAGAGTATAATCAAAAGGATGTATATGAAAATTATGTAAAAAAAATGTTAGAATTAAAAAAGAGTGATAAGGCTTTTGAAGTTGCAAAAAATGCTATGAATCTTTTCCCGGATTACTATTTCTTTTATGCAATATCAGCATCTATTTTAGTAGATAAAAGAATGTTTAATGAAGCAGAGAATATACTATTAAATGGGCTTGAAAAGACAAATTATGATATAAATATTTATGCTTATCTTATAGAATTATACAAGAAAGCAAATGAGAATAAAAAATTAGAAAACATATTACTTGAGACTCTTAAAAAATTTCCTTCAAATAGCAATATTGTTTTTGAAATAACGTCATTTTATAATAGGTTAGGGGAGTATGATAAGGCTATAAATATTTTAGAAGAAGTTATAAAAAAGAATCCACTTGAATCTGGATATTTTGCTGAACTGGGATATGTTTATTCTTTAAAACAGGATTTTAAAAATGCGGAACTAAATTTTAAAAAGGCTTTAGAATTAAATCCTAATAATGCCAATGCAATGAATAATTTAGCCTGGCTTTATTGTGAAAATAATGTAAATATAAAAGAAGCAATAGAACTTGCTAAAAAAGCATGCGAAATTGAACAGTATAATGACTCTTACTGGGATACATTAGCAGAGGCATATTTTCTCAATAAAGAATATGAAAAGGCAATTGAGGCAATAAATAGGGCTATAAAAATTAATCCAAATTATACCTACTTACAACAACAACTGGAAAAGATTAAAAGAGTAAAGGAAAAAATGGAAAATAAATAGGTTATAAAAATTAAGATATATTATCTGAAAAACATATTGCCTCGATCTCTATATTTACATTTTTTGGGAGATTTGAGACTTCCACTGTTGTTCTTGCCGGGAATATTGTCCCTTCAAAAAATTTAGCATAAATTTCATTTACTTTTTGAAAATCAGAAATATTTCTTAAAAAAATCGTGGTCTTTAAAATATTATCTTTTGATAATCCTATTGATTTTAAAATTTCTTCTATATTTTTTAAAACCTGTTCTGTCTCTTTTTCTATACTTTCACTTATAATATTTCCATTTTTATCTACTGGAATTTGCCCAGAAATAAATATAAGATTATTATATTGAATAGCAATATTATATGGTCCTATAGGTTTTATAACATTTTCGCATTCTATTTTTCTTTTCATAAAAAAATCCCTCCTATTTATTTAATTTATAAAACAATCCTCTTTCTAATTGCTGTGTTGTTATTTTTTTATTTTCTAGTAATTTATTAATAAGAAATTTTATTTCTAAATGAGATGCATTGAAAATTTCTTCAAAATCTTCAAATGTACATGGCCTTCTTTCAAGTATATCAAGCATATTTTTTTCTGTTAATTCTATCTTGTTTGTCCCTTTTTTAACTTTTATTTTTTTTACAATTTCTACATTAAGTGGAGATAATAAATCCTCAATTCTTTCAAGTTCTTCCAGTGATGCTTCCTTTACACTCGAATCTGCTGGGCATCTATCAAGAGAATTTAATTGTATTTTTTCAAATTTCATTTTTTCTAATACTTTCTTCATTTTTAGAATTTCGTCGATTTTATTATTGATACCAGGAGCAATAAATATTTCAATCCATATCTTACCTTTAAATTTATGAGAAAAATCGATAAGCCCTTCAATAATCTTTTCATTATTAAGATCCTTATGAGGTCTATTTATATCCTCAAAAATATTTTGAGAATAAGCATCAAATGAAGGGACTATAAGATCAGCATCCATAATATCATTCTGGACTTCTTTATTGTATAATAGAGTCCCATTTGTAAGAATCGCAACCTTATACTCTGGATAATTATTTTTAAGATATACAATCAATCTCTTTATCCCACTATTTAAAGTTGGTTCTCCTTCACCTGTAAGTGTTATGTAATCAATAGTAGGTTTATTCTTTAATATACTATCCAGTTCTTTAATAACATCATCAATAGGATTGTATTCTTTTCTTTCAAGGGTAAGTAAATTTGTCTTTCCACACTCACAATAAAGACAATCGAGTGTGCATATATTATGAGAGACAAGATCCACCCCGAGTGATACTCCTAATCTTCTTGAAATAATTGGACCAAAGACATATCTACTCATTAAGGATTAATCCTTTGTATGAGCTTTAAAGAATCCTTATCAAGTACAATTATATTTTTCTTCGGATCATTTATATAAATATATTTATCAAAAAAACTTATAAATGTATTACTATCTACAAGTTCTTCTGATTTATTTACAAGATTCAATTTACTATCAAATTTCCCAAGATAATAAGATGTATCCTGTTTAATAATAGCATAAATATAGTCCTCTCTAAAAATAACAAAACTTCTCCAGAATATATTCTCTTTTCCCCTGATTTTCTCTTTTAAAGTATCCTTATCAAGAATTAGTAAGTTGTGATCCTGACTATGACTACCTTTATGAGCAATTACTATTACCCCTTCACTATTAACATCATATTTATTTCCACAAATTGTAGTAACATCTGATTTTACTTCTACATTCATATTATAAGCATTTATTATATACATTTCATTGTTATAATGCCCACCTTCCATATAATCTTTAATTTTTAAATAATAGAGTTTTCCTGCAAAAATATTCTTATCTGTTTGCTGTTTTTTAAGTTCTGATTCTCTTTTCTCAAGTTCTTCTTCTTTTTTAGTTAGTTGTTCTTCCTTTTTTTGAAGTTGTTTTTTTGCTTCATCTGGATTAGTTTCTATCTTTTTATTTATTTCATCCTTTTCTATATCTTTTTTATCTTTTTTTACTTCTTCTTCTTTCTTTGCTATCTGCTCTTCTTTCTTTTTTGTATCCTCCTCTTTTTTAATTATATCCTCTTTTTTTTCGGTAATTTGTTCTTCTTTTTTCTTTAAATTTTCATCTTCTTTTGATAATTTTTCCTTTTCTTTTTGAACTTCTTCTTCTTTCTTTGCTAATTCTTTCTCTTTCTTCTCTTTTTCTTTTTGATCTTCTATATTTTTTAAATTTTCTTTTTCTTTCTGTAATTGTTCTTCTTTTTTAGTTATTTCTTCCTTTTTGCTTTCTATTTTTTCTTTCTCTTTTTGAATATTCTCTTCTTCTTTTGTAATTTTTTCTTTTTCTTTTTCTAAGTCTTTTTTATCTTTTGTAAGATCTTTTTTCTGTTCTTCAACTTCTTTTTCTTTTATATTAACAATATCCTTTCTTTCTTCAATTCCCTTATCATCTTTTTTCTTTAATTCTTCAATAACTTTTTTATCAGTTAATTCTGTTGTATCAAGAGAACTAATTTTACCTTTTTGAGCCATTTCTGTTAATGGGATTAAAATTTTTGTTTTACCGGGCCATTCACTATATTTTGTAGCAATGCCAACATTTTCTTTTGTTACATAATTGAATACTATATTCTTAAATTTAGTCTTTAAATAATCTATATCGTTTCTATATACAGCATTATAGTAAATGACAAATAAAGATAATGTCATAGCATCCTTTCTTGTATAAGCAAATTTATTTTCAAGATAACCAGCGATGATTAGTTGAATATTATTTATATGATCAACCTGTGCATCTTTTTCAATTGAGAATATTATTGCGTCAAGTTTATCTTTTTCATTTTTATCAATGGCATGAATAATAGAATACTTCATAAAGTATTTAAATTCTGTATTATCCAGATTTTGCATCTGTGAAAGTCTTATACCTATGCCTCTTATTTGAGTAACAGTCTCATTTTTACTTCTTACACCAGTATAATTTTCAAATACAATATTTTTCCCTTTTATTGATTGTAACTCATCAACATCAACTTCAAGAGAATGAATTATTATTGTGACAAATAATAATAAAAAAAGATATATTTTTTTCATAATGCCCCCTCTTTAAAAAATAATTTCTTTAAAAAATATTATGAATATAAAAAGATTATATCTTTTTTTTAAAAAAAATCAAATTTAAAATTTATTTTTTAGAATTTTAAATTTATTAGAATTTTAAATTTAAAATTGATAACCACCAGATATAAAAATATTTGCTGTTATCATTGTTAAATCCTGAATATCTGTAACTCCACCTATGATTTGAGCCTTACCACCACCACCCGAGACAACAGCACCAAAATTTATACTTAAGTCAGAAGTAGAAAAACCTAAACTAAAACTTCCGCCAAATAGATGAATCCAATCTTTCATATCAGTATCACCATTTTTTATCTCTTGAGTATTTGTAAAATTTGTAAATAATCCCACTCTAAAAGGGAAATTAGGGGTTATATACCATTCAAAACCAATTGCTACATTACCAGTTACATTTAATAGTTCATTTCTTCTATTTTTGTTAATATATATGTTATAATCTTGAATAGGAATATATAGAAAACCATCAATACTCAATAAGATTGATTTGCTTATAAATATACCAAATCCTAAACTTTGCTTAATATATAAAGGAGTAAAAAGTCCATGTTGAAAAATATTAAGAACATTTATCTGATTATTTTTTATATTGTTATAGGATGCTGAAGTTGATATCCATTTATCTGTTGTTACATCATCAAAATATTTTTGCTCAAGAGCATCCGTACTTTGAGTACTGTATATATTTACAATATCAAAAGGCATAGAAATATTGTAGCCAATTGACAATTTACTTATAGGCATAAATTGAAGCCCAAATTGTGGGGTAAAACCAATTATCCTTGAATTGTTGTAAATACTTGTTGTTTGTAGATAACTCCAATGAACATTATTTATATAAGTATCAAGATTATATGATGTCTGAATTATATTTTTTATATCTCTATATCTTATAAATACACTAAAACCAATCGCAACTTTTTTATGAGGTAAAAAGGCAAAAGAAGGTCCTAATTCATATATCATATCCGTATAATTAAAATTTACATTAAGATGATAATCCAGTCCATCTATATTAATTGTGGCATTGTCTCTCTGATCATAAAATTCACTATCAGGACATGAAACTGTAATAGCAAAGGTAAATTTTTTAGTTTTTTGAATAAAACCAAAGAAATTAGGCAAAAAAGAAAATGAATGTCTTATATAATCAAAAGGTGTTCCATCACTTTTTTTATAAACATTGTGATAATATAACATTTTATACTGAATGGTATTTACTGATAGAGAAAAATATTTTGAAGAGGAAAAAGCAAGCCCTGCTGGATTATAAAAAACTCCTTCTGGTCCATCTGCTATTGCAGTATATGCTCCACCCATTCCTGCGGCTCTATCACCTATTAATATATTAATATAATGATTTTCATCTGCAAAAACATTCAGATATAAAAAAAATAGAAATAAAATAGCTATTTTTTTCATTTAGATTGCCCCTTTATTTCATAAATTATTTATTATATTTTTAAATTTTATGAACTCATCAGAATCTCTTTTACTTTTGCTATTGTTGTCTATTATTTGATTCAATTTATCAATTCTTGAATTAAAATCTGGATGGGTAGCATATAATTCCTGCATTTTTTTTGTGTCTTCATTATTATTCAATCTTTTAAGGAATTCAACATAACTTTTTTGTTCAATATTCCATAACTTTAAGAGATTAACAGCATAACTATCAGCCTCATATTCATCATCCTTATCCAGACCTTTTATAAATAATGTCTCTTCAATCTTATTAGATATCTGATTTATCGCAACAGTTACGACATTTCTTGGACCTGCTAAAAAACGGGCTAATATTTCGAAAAAGTTGGGTCTGACTTCAATTTTTACATTTTTTAAAATATGCTTTTTATTTATATGACCCAATTCATGTGCTATTATTCCTAATAACTCTGCTTCACTATTAACATTTTTTAGTGTACCAATAGATATTAATATATAACCACCTGGTAAAGCATAAGCATTTATACTTTCAGAATTAAGAATTGCAAAAAAATATTCTATTTCCACTCTTTCACAATATAGGGCAAGGGATTTGCCAATTTTATTCAAATACTCTGTCGCCTCTTTATTTTTAATTATACCATATTTACCAGCAAGTTTTGCAAATACAGATTTTCCAACTTCTATCTCTTTTTCTACTATCTCTCTTTCTCTTTCCAATTTTTGATTTTTCTGATATTCTTCAAAAGATTTACAACTTGCATTTATAATTAAGAACAAGACTAAAAATTTCAAAAAAAAAATAACTTTTTTCATATAAAATCCCTTCATCCTTAATATAAAATAATTCTCCACCTTCTATTTATTAAGATATGATAATTTTAAAATAAAAGCAAGCATTAATTTAAATTTTTTTGTGCAAATTCAATAATTTCTTCATTAGTATAACTAAAATTATCTTCAAGCCATTTTATTGATTCAAAATCATAATTTTTAAATGAAAGATTTTCTCGATCTCTTATATTCTCTGTTGTTAGTCCTCTTGTTGCAGCGGCACTAGAAGAATAAACACTTGCCCTTTTTCTTGCTTCAATATTTGAGAGATCATTCATATTATCGGCTTTACTTTTATATTCATTTGATGGATTATCTCCTAAAAATATCTTTTGAACATATCCTTCTATCCCATTACTTTTTATCTGAATCCATTCACCTTGATCTTTTATTACTGTTACTTTTTCAGAAGATTTTAGAATGCCAACTTTAGAAGAGGATGCTTTTGGTTCTGATAATACTGGACATATCTTTGTTATAACAAACATATCTTTTGCATTTAATATTGAAGATATAAATATTAATACTAAAAATAAAAATTTTTTCATTTTAAGCCTCCATAATAAATTCTTTAATAATAAATATAGCACACTTTTTTAAAAAAACAACTATTTTTCAGTCATTTTCCATGATCCATCCCAATTTTTTTCTGGTGGATTCGCAATAAAATAGTCACATCTTTCTATATATAATGAAGAAATTCCACCTATTATTTTAAAATCAAGTAATTTTTCAAATTTATTTTTTGCAATTTCAAATTTTTTATCAAAGTAAAATTGTTGTGCATCTTCAAATAGCTTTATTTCTTTTATAACATTTTCTCTATCTAAATGATCTATTTCACATAATGGGGCATACATTAAAACTGCTTCACTTTTACCTTTTACTGCAACCTTATCAGCAAAAAGCCATATAAATTTATCTTTTGCATAATTATAAGTGGCTCCACTTGTTAAGATTGGTACCTTGTAATATTTGGTTAAACCTTCTAATCTTGATCCGAGATTTACATTATCTCCAATTAAAGTATAATCAAGTCTTTTGGATGAGCCTATATTTCCAACAATCATATCACCAGTATTTATTCCAATTCCATTTTTTAATTCTGGCAAACCATCTTCTATCAATTTTTTATTTAATTCTTTAAGTCTTCTTATCATACCAAGGCCTGTATTTATTGCAAGGATATCTCTGTTTTGTTGAGGAGTAGGCGCTCCCCAAAAAGCCATAATTGCATCACCTATTATTTTATCCAATGTCCCATCATTTTCAAAAATAACCTCTATCATTGCCTCTAAGTATCTATTCAAAACAGAAACAACTACTTCTGGAGGATATTTTTCAGAAACAGTAGTAAATCCCCTTATATCAGAAAATAAGACAGTTATCTCTCTCTTTTTTCCAACTTCTCCTATAAGTTCATCATAATTTTCTAAAACTTCTTTCATTACAGTTGGGGCTAAATACTTGCTCATTGTATTATAAATTTTTCTTTTTTCTGACTCTTCTGTTAGTGATAAAAATATCAACCCACCAATATAGCTTAATATTGAGGCTAATATTACCAAAAACATATCAAATACAAGAGAAAAAAATTTGAATGAAAATAAGCCAATTATTATAATTATAAATAGATAAGCAAAACCTATTATATTTTTCAAATATTTTCCCTTTAAAAATATAGTAGAAAACAAGACAAAAAGAATTGTAAATATTAATATTAAAAAATTAAACCATTTTGGTATAGTATATAAAAAATCTTTTTGTATAATGTTGCTTATTAAAGTTAAATGTAAATAAGGGCCTGCTACTGTTTTTCCTAATGGTGTTATCTTCAAATCTTTCAAACCAGTAGCAGATGAGCCTATTATAACAATCTTATCTTTAAATTCCTCAAAATTAACAAGGGGTTGTTTCCCAGATCTATATTGATCATTTGAAACTATAATACTCTCTGCTGTGAAAGTATTGACATCTTTTTCAAAATTTCCATAAAAATTTATTAAGAATTCACCTTTCTCATTAAGAGGAACTTTTATTTTATCATTATCTGTCTTTAAAGTAAGAATCTTTTGAGATAAACTGAATGAATTGATGTTAAAGTAATACTTTAACCCTACCAATGATAAAGATGGATAATATTTTTCATTAAATTTTATAATTAAAGGCAATTTTCTTGATATGCCATCGTTATCTTCATTATGATTAACAAAATGAATACTCGTTGCATAAGAATCTAATGGAGAAAATGGTAAAAGAACACCACTGTATGAAGGGAATTTTATTTTTGAATTGCTATCATCTATATTTATTGCAAAATTATTTTCTGGTATCTCTTTTTCTTGTTTTATATCGGTTAAAAATAGGGCTGCATGACTAACATTAACAAACTCTGGATCAATTGAATATTCAAGCAATATCATATCTTCATCTGGTATATCCTCTCCTGGATCTTTAGGAGAATATTCAGTATATAATATGTCAAAGATTATTATCTTAGGTTTGCCTTTTGCAATATAATCTATCATCCTTTTTGCAATGACCCCACCTCTTTTCCATGGCCACCCCCCTAATTGAGGAGAAAGAGTAGCTAATGAACCATCATCTATGTCAATAAATATAATATCTTTTGATATCTTTTTATTTTGATTAAAATATTTAAATCTAAAATCTATTATTTTATTTTCAAAAATATCAAAAATTCCAATAAAAAATAGAAATCCAAGAAAAAGAATTAAAATAATTGAATATAAAATATAAAAATACAATTTTAAAAATTTATTTTTTTTAGATTTTTGCCCAATTTTAGCCATAAAAAATACTTCTCTTTTTTAAAAAAATTATATAAATTAATATATATTTTGTCAAAAAAAATATTTTAAAATAAAGTAGAGTTACGATTTTATTTTTAGTACAACTTCCACCATAAAAATCAATAAAACATGAGAAAATGACGATGCTTGGATTTGAAAAGAAATGTGGTCTTGTTAGATTGAGGCTCTGGCTTAAACTTACAGAGATAAAGAGGTGGAAGAAGAAGCAGACAATTGTCCCACTTTAAAGTCAATATCAGTTTACTAATTTTTTTCTAAAATTTAAAATTTGTGGTCCCCATAATATAAAAACCAAAAGATTAAATTTTATAGCATAAATTTAAATTACTACTTTTAAAAGAAATAAAAAATATTTTTAATAATATTTTTCTTTAAAAAAAATATTTTAAAATATTGACATTTTTATCTTTTTATAGTATAAACCCAATCGGGTCTTTAGCTCAGCTGGTTAGAGCAGCGGACTCATAATCCGCGGGTCCTCGGTTCAAATCCGAGAGGACCCATTAAAATAAGTCAGAGGTTGTCTTTAGACAACCTTTTTTTTATATTTATGAAAGAAAAAAAACTGAATACAAAAGAACTCCTCTTAAAATCAATTCCTTTTAATGCCACAATTACCTTTACAAATAATAAAAGATTGATAATAAAAATAGAAAAAACTCTTCTGGAAACTAAAATAAAACTAGATAAAGTTTTTGAAAATGTAAACAGTGAAATACTCAATGCCTTAATATATTATATAAATAATCATTCTATAAAAAATCCCAAAATAGAAGAGATAAAACAAAAAATAAGAAATTACTACTTAGAAAATAAAAAGATAATAAAAAAAAGAGATAAAAAAAATATTGAAATAAGATATAATTTTCACAATATATTTCAATATTTTAAGGATATAATTTCTGAACTAAAACTAAAATATGATATGGATTTTGAAGAACTGGCTATTAGATGGGGTAAAAATTATAAAAGATATAGAAAGAGAGGTAAAAAGAGAATAAGTAAAAGATTGGGATCTTTTGATAGAGAAAATTTAAATATTATTATTCATCCATCTCTTGATAAAAATGAAATCCCTTCTTTTTTTATAAAATCAGTGATTTACCATGAAATTGCTCATTATATTTACTACAATCAAAACCCAGAAAAAAAAGGGGTATATCATGGAGATGCTTTTAAAAAGATATTACAAAAAATCGATCCTCATTACCAGAAGAGTCAAAATTGGGAAAAAGAGAATATTAAATTGATTTTAAATTAATATACCATAATTCTTATCTTTATCTATCTCTATAAGTTGTATGCTATATAACTCCTTTGATTTTAATATTTTATCACTTCTTATTAGAATATCAAGATAATTGTCTGCCTTTGAAGAGAATAGGGTAGGGGAAAGTTTTTTTTCCACTATAACTGGCAAACATTTGTTAAGAAAAGATTTTCTATATTTTAAATTCATCTCATCTCTTAATTTTATTATCTTCTCTATTCTTAAATCTCTTATTCTTTCTGGAATTTTGGGTTTCATATCAAATGCTTTGGTACCTTTTCTTGGAGAAAAACCAAAAACATGAATAAAACTGAAATCTACTTTTTTAATAAAATCGTATGTTTCTAAAAAATCCTCTTCACTTTCATCTGGAAAGCCTATTATTAGATCTGTTGCAATAAATGGATTTTTCTTTATATCTCTAAGTTTTGTAACCACTTCAAAATAGTTAGTAGTAGTATACTTTCTATTCATTAATTTAAGAATTTTATCACTACCACTTTGAAGAGGAATGTGAAAATGTGGGCAGAGATTATCTTTTTTTATTATTTCATAAAATAGAGAATCAATATTCTGGATCTCAATAGAACTTATTCTGAATCTTATATCTTTAAATTTATCAGTAACATAATCGAGTAATTTTGAAAAATTTATTTCATTATAATTATAATTTCCTATGTTTACCCCAGTAAATACAACTTCTTTATAACCATTTTCTTTTATTTTTGTAATTTCATTTATAATATCCTCATATTTTCTACTACGTGAGTTTCCTCTGGCAAGAGGAATTTGACAATAAGAACAAAAATTATCACATCCATCCTGAATTTTAATAAATGCTCTCGAATGATTTTTTAATTCGCCTAATTCATAATCAAAAGAATGATCAATTTCAGTTTTATAATAAAATTTATCTTTGCTATTTTTAAAATAATTGAATTTATTTATAGCATCGATTATATTTATTTTATTTTTATTATCTATAAGAATATCTATTTCTGGTATTTCTCTTAATATTTCTTCTTCAGTCTGAACAAGACAGCCACAGACAATTACAATTGCATCTTTATTTTTGTTTTTTATGCCTCTTATTATATTTCTACTTTTTGCACTGGCCTTTGTGGTAACAGAGCAGGTATTTACAATAAAATAATTAGCTTCAGATATATTAGTAGTATGTTTAAAGCCATTTTTTTCAAGAATATAAGAGATTGCTTCTGATTCATAAATGTTTAACTTACATCCGAGTGTGTAAATATAGAATTTCATTAAAAATTATTGAATATTACCCTTTACTCTATTTAAACCTTCAATGCCTTTTTGATGATTTGGATTTAATTGTAATAAAAATGAATATAAATCAAATGATTTCTTATATTCCTTGAGTTTTTCTTTTGTTAATGCAAGATAATAAATTACCTCTTGATTATTTCTCTTTAAAAAATTTGAAAATGATAAAGCAATATCTGCCTTTCTAAATTGCTCTGTATTATAATAGCATATTCCTAAATAACCATATAATAGAGAAAGATATGGATCTGCACCAGGAGTATATTTATACTTTAAATAATTTTCAAAACTACCAATAGCAAGACCATACTTACCCTGAAAATAGTATGCCTCAGCTAAATTCCTATGAACTCTTGAGTCTGTTGGCTGGATTTTTAAACCTTCCAATGAAATTTTTTCCATATTATCAAACTCTTTAAGTTCTCTATAACACCATGCCATTATAACATATATATTAATTCTTTCTGGAAAATATTTTTTCTCAAGTTCGAGGGCTGCAATAGATTCTCTATATCTACCTTCTGAATAATAGTCCCATCCATTTTTGGTTCTTTTTGAATTATCAACAGCAGTATCATCGGTATTATCTTGAGAATAACTACTAACTATAACAAAAAATATTGATACAATAATAAAATATATTTTTTTCATAATAAAATCCTTTTTAATTAAGTTTTATTCATTTGAACTCTGCCGTTTAAAATACAACCTTTTTCAAAATTCATAGATTTAGTAGTAATATCGCCATTTATAACAGAAGGGGAATGAAGAACTATCTCCTCTTCTGCGATAATATTTCCATTTATCTTACCAAAACATTGTAAATTTTTTGAAATAATATCAGCATCCACTACTGAATTAGGGCCTACTACCACTGTCCCTTCTGATTCGAGTTTTCCTTTTATATAACCTTTTATTATTATTGAATCTTTTACTTTTATACTACCCTCAAATGAGAAATCTTCTTCCAGTATTGTATCAAAGAATTCCTCATCTATTTTGTTAAATTCATCTATTGGCATTAAGCTTATTCCTTTTTTTAGAATTTATTTTAGTTCAAATGATAATTTTCTCATAATTATTTCTAAAATTATTAATAATACTATATCGAAACTTTTTAACTTTGTCAAGAATTTCTAATATTTAAATTTAATAAGTGGCGGGTAAATGCTATATATAGAGTGGGATTTTATTTTTATGCAGATAAAAAGATAAATTTATCCTCATGGTAATTTTATTTGAGAAAAAGTTATAATAATTTTATTTATTTTTTAGCTAAAATTTTTATTAAATTTACCTAATAATAGGTTTCAAAACCTATTACCTGGTAACAGTTATTGTATATTGCTTTGTAAAATGGGGTGAAATTCCCTTTAAGGTGGGACAATTCTCTGCTCTTTCCCCACCTCTTTATCTCTGTTAATTTTAA
>Ga0209409_1000558_pt1 | contig 37636 bp, 31 predicted proteins | sample AD_JPNMR1_MetaG_FD_184424 | JGI IMG/M metagenome (GOLD analysis project Ga0209409, IMG submission 184424) | Active sludge microbial communities of municipal wastewater-treating anaerobic digesters from Japan - AD_JPNMR1_MetaG (SPAdes) (version 2) | ecosystem: Engineered > Bioreactor > Anaerobic... | reverse complement strand
AAATCACTAACAGTAAGCACATTAAAAGCAATATTTGAAGGGAAGCGAGAATTATTTAATGGATTGTATATTTCAAAAACAGATTGGCAATGGGAGAAATATCCAATAATACAATTTGATTTTAATGGGATACAAAGTAATACAACTGATGAAATGAAAGAACGAATAGAGAATATAATAAAGAATTATGCAAAAGAAAATGAAATATATTTAGAAGAAAAAAAAGTAAGTGCACAATTTGGGGAACTAATTTTAAAACTAAATAAAAAGCATAAAAAAGGGGTAGTAATATTAGTAGATGAATATGATAAGCCAATAATAAATCATTTAGGAACAGGCGAAGAGCGATTAAAGATAGGAATAAAAAACAGAGAATTTTTAAAAGAATTTTATGATAATTTAAAAGAAGCAAATGTAAGTGAAGCAATAAAGTTAGTATTTATAACAGGCGTATCAAAATTTAGTAAAGTATCAATATTTTCAGCATTAAATAATTTAATCGAATTAGATATACATCCAGAATTTAGCGCAATTTTAGGTTATACACAAGAAGAATTAGAAAAAAATTTTCAAGAGCATTTAGAAGATTTTTCAAAAAAGCAAAATCAAAGCATAGAAAAGACAATAGAAGAATTTAAGTATTGGTATGATGGATTTAGATTTACAGAGAAAGAAATAAGAGTATATAATCCATTTTCAATAGGACGAGCATTAAGTTATGGCAAGATAGATAATTATTGGTTTGATAGTGGGACACCGACATTTTTAATAAATTTAATAAAAGAAAAAAAATATTATATACCAGAATTAAAGAGATTAAAAATAAATAAAGAAAAATTAAGAGCGTATGAAATAGAAAAAATAGAAATAGAACCATTATTATATCAGACAGGATATTTAACAATAAAAGAAGTAGAAGAAGAAATATACATATTAACATATCCAAATTATGAAGTAGAAAGAAGTTTTGAAATAAATTTAATAGATGGAATAACAGAGAGAAAAATAGAGACAGTAAAAATAAATGAAGTGAAAAAAGCATTAATAAAAGGTGAATACAAAGAATTTTTCGAGATAATAAAACAGTTATTTAAACAAATACCATCAACAATAATCCCGAAAAAGACAGCAGAACGAGAGCAATATTATCATACAATATTTTATTTGATAATGAATTTAATGAGTGATAACAAATTAAAAGTGCGAAGCGAAATATTAGGCAGTGATAGCAGAGTAGATATGCTAATAGAAGTAAATAATAAAATCTACATCATAGAATTCAAATGTGGTCAGAGTGCAGCAAGAGCGGTAAAACAAATAAAAGAAAAAAAATATGCAGAACAATTTCGAGATAGTACAAAAGAAATAAAATTAGTTGGAATAAATTTTGATACAAGAATAAAAAATATAAAAGAATGGAAAATAGAGAAAGATAAAAAATAACGGAGGGAAAAATATGTTAACAACAATACCACCAGAAGAAGCAATTGAGATTATACATTCATCACATAATAGCCCACATAAAATACTTGGAATGCATATAGTTAATATAAAAATAGGAAATGAAGAAAAAAAAGTGCCAGTGGTTCGTGCATTTTTACCAGAAGCAAAAGAGATATATGTTGTTGAAAAAAACAATAAAAAAAATCAATGGCAAATGGAAAAAATTCATAATAATGGTTTATTTGAAGCGATAATATGGGATAGAACAAAAAAATTTTCTTATAAATTTAAAATAAAAAATTATTATGGACACGAATGGGAATCAGAAGATGCGTATGAAATGTGGGTAGAAGAGATTACTCCATTTGATAGATATTTATTTAATCGGTCGCGGCATTATAAAATATATGAAAAATTAGGCGCTCATGTAAAAGTAATAAATGGGAAAAAAGGAGTCTTTTTTTCTGTATGGGCACCAAATGCTAAACGAGTAAGTGTAATAGGAAATTTTAATAATTGGGATGGCAGGCGCGACCAGATGGAATTATTAAAAGATTCAGGTGTATGGGTATTATTTAAACCTGGTTTAGATGTTGGAGAATTATATAAATTTGAAATAAAAACAAAAAAAGGGAAAATATTACAAAAATCTGACCCTTATGCTTTTTATTCAGAAGTAAGACCAAAAACAGCATCAATTGTTTATACATTAGAAGATTTCAAATGGAATGATAATCAATGGATTGAAGAAAGACAAAATAAATCAATTTATACAAGACCATTAAGTATATATGAAGTTCATTTAGGTTCATGGCAAAGAATTGAGGAAGAAAATAATAGATTTTTAACTTATTCAGAATATGTTGATAGATTAATTCCTTATGTAAAAGAAATGGGATTTACTCATATAGAATTATTACCAATAGAAGAGCATCCATTTGATGGTTCGTGGGGTTATCAAGTAACAGGATACTTTGCTCCAACGAGTCGTTTTGGTTCACCACATCAATTACAATATTTTATTGATAAATGCCATCAAGCAGGAATAGGTGTTATTCTTGATTGGGTGCCAGCACATTTTCCAAAAGACCCGCACGGTTTAATTCAATTTGATGGAACACATTTATATGAACATGCAGACCCAAGACAGGGCGAACATCCAGATTGGGGCACAAAAATTTTTAATTATGGTAGATATGAAGTTCGTAATTTCTTGATTTCTAATGCTTTATATTGGATTGATAAATTTCATTTTGATGGTTTAAGAGTTGACGCTGTGGCTGCTATGCTTTATTTAGATTATAGTAGAAAACCAGGTGAATGGATTCCAAACAAATATGGTGGGCGAGAGAATTTAGAAGCAATAGAATTTTTAAAACATCTAAATTCAGTTGTTCATAAATATTTTCCTGGTGTAATGATGATTGCAGAAGAATCAACAGCGTGGCCCGGTGTTTCAAAACCAGTATATTCTGGTGGGTTAGGTTTTGATTTTAAATGGAATATGGGTTGGATGCACGATGTAATTGAATATATGAAAAAAGACCCAATCTATAGAAAATATCATCATCGTGAACTTACATTTAGTTTTTTATATGCGTGGAGTGAACATTTTATTTTACCATTTTCACACGATGAAGTTGTTCATAGAAAAGGTTCGATGATTAGAAAAATGCCAGGCGATGAATGGCAACGCTTTGCTAATCTTCGTGCTTTATATACTTATATGTGGACTCATCCTGGCAAAAAGATGTTATTTATGGGACAGGAATTTGGTCAAAAAAGAGAATGGAGTGAAAGCAGACAACTTGATTGGTATTTATTAAAATATCCATTTCATCAAAAATTAAAAAATTTTGTAAAAGATTTGAATGCACTTTATAAAAGAGAAAAAGCATTATGGGAAGTTGATTTTCATCCTTCTGGTTTTGATGGTATAAATTGTGATGATTGTGATAATAGTGTACTTTCTTTTATAAGATACGCAAATGATAAAAAAGATTTTTTAGTGATAGCAATAAATTTTACACCAGTGCCAAGATATAAATATATTCTTGGTGTTCCAGAATTTTGTTTTTATAAAGAAATTTTTAATAGTAATTCTGAAAATTATGGAGGAAGTAATTTAGGAAATAATGGTGGTGTAATGGCAAAAAAAATTGGTGCTTACAGAAAACCATATTCAATAGAAATTGTTGCTCCTCCGCTCGGTGCTGTTATTTTTAAACCAATATATAAATAAGAATTATTATGAGCAAGAAGATATTATTAACTGGTGGAACTGGTTTTATAGGTAAAAATTTAATTTTAGATTTACTTAAAAATAATTATCTTGTTTATTGTCTGACCAGACGAAGAATAAATTTACAAAATGATTTTATTCTAAAAAAAATTCCTAATGAGAAATTAAATAATTTAATTTTTATCCAATCTGATTTAACAGAAGAAAATTCTTTGTCAAAAAAAATTCCAGATGATGTTAATGTAATTCTTCATTTTGCAGGCATTACAAAAGCAATTAATCCTGATGATTATACCAAAGGAAATTTTATTGGAACTAAAAATTTAATTGATGAATTATTAAGAAAGCAGAACACAAAATTAAGATTTATTTATTGTTCATCACAAGCAGCAGCAGGACCAGCAAATAATATAGAAGGTATAACAGAAGAAAATAAACCTACACCAGTATCTTTATATGGCAAAGCAAAATTAGAAGCAGAGAAATATTTACTTTCAAAAAAAGAATTTTTTAATTGGACTATAATACGACCTTCTGCTGTTTTTGGTAGAGGTGATGAAGATTTTAAAAATATTTATAAATTAGTTAAATTAGGATTTAATATTAAATTTGATGAAACAGAAAATTACTTTAATTTGATTTATGTTCAGGATTTAGTCAATATTACAACAAAGTTAATTACAGAAGAAAAGTCATATAATAAAATATTATTTGTTAATGATGGAATGATTTATAGTAATTCATCTTTTGCATTAACACTTGCAAGATATTTTAACAAAAAAATAAGAACAATAAAAATTCCATTTACAATTATTTCATTTTTAGCAAATATGAATGAATTATTATGTAAAATAAAGCAAAGACCGCATATTTTTAATACTGACAAAGTTAAAGAATTAAAACATAGATATTGGTTAGCAACAAATAAAAAATTATTAGAACTTTTTCCTGATTATAAATTTTATAATATCCAGGAAGCAATTTGTGAAATTTTTGAATCTAATTAAAAATATTTTGTGCAGAGTTTTACTTTTAATTATTTATTTTTTACCTGCATTTATAATTACTTTTTTGAATCTTGAGTTTATTGCAACATTCTTTGAAATACACACATCTATAAAGAAAAGTGATGCAATTGTAGTATTAGGTGCTGGTTCAGTGAACAATACAGTAAGTAGTATAACAGCAGAGCGATTATTATGGGGTTGGACATTATATAAAAATAAAATTGCAGATAAAATAATTTTATCTGGTGGTAAAGCAGATAAAGAAACAGGAAAAAAAAGTGAAGCAGAAATAATGAAAGAATTTTTAATTAAGTATTTATTAGCAAATGAAAATGATTTAATATTAGAAAAAAATTCATATAATACTTATACAAATTTTTTAGAAGTTGAAAAAATATTAAGAAAAAAAAGATTTAAAAGAGTGATTTTAGTTACCACACCACCACATTCATTGCGCGCTTACTTGACTTTTAAAAAAAGTAATAGTATAATATATAATTCAATTGTTCCTTATTCAAAATTTGAATTTGGTAAGAAAAAAGTAAAATTAAAATTTTTGATATATGAAATTGCTGGAATAATATGGTATAAAATTAAGTATAAAATTTAAAATGCTAAAAATAGAAAAGCCAAAAATAAAAATAATTGTTATATCAGATTCTCATTCTGATCCACATCCACAATTTTTTTCAAAGTTAAAAAATATTGATTTAATTTTACATTGTGGTGATATTAGTTCAATGGATTTAATATATGAATTACAGGAATTTGCGCCAGTATATGGTGTGCATGGTAATGTAGAATCAGCAGAAACAGAAGATAATTTTCCAGCAGAAAATTTATTGGAAATAAATAATTTACAAATTCTTATTTTACACGAGTTAAGTACAAATTTAGAATATTTTTATAATAATGTAATATTAAAAAAATATCCAGATGTAAAACTTGTTTTATTTGGACATACTCATATACCATTTAAAAAAAAATATAAAGATGTAGTTTTTTTTAATCCAGGTGCAATTGGACCATCAAGATATAAAAAATTACCAACTTATGGAGTTTTAAAAATTGATTATAAAGGAAATTTTAATTTAACACATAAAAGGATATATGATTTTGAAATGATTAAAAAATATTTTTTTGATTTTTAAAAAAGGTGAAAATATGGAAGAAAAAAAAATCAGAACAGCAGTTATTGGAGTAGGACACTTAGGACAGCATCATGCACGAGTTTATTCTGAATTAGAAAATTCTAATTTATTCTGTGTAGTTGATATTAATGAAGAGAAAGCCAGAGAAATAAGTCAAAAGTTAAAAGTTAAATATTATACTGATTATAAAAATAAAGAAATATTAGATAATATTGATGCAGTCAGTATTGTTGTGCCAACTATAATGCATTATGAAGTAGCAAAATACTTTTTAGAAAATAAAAAATCAGTTTTATTGGAAAAGCCAATAACTCCATCAGTTAAAGAAGCACAGGAATTAGTAAATATAGCGAGACGAAATAAATTAATTTTTCAAATTGGACATATTGAGCGTTTTAATTCTGCAATAATTTCACTATCAAAATTAATAAATGAACCAATTTTTATAGAAGCAAATAGATTAGGACCATTCAAACATCGTGGTATTGATGTTTCTATTGTTCTTGATTTAATGATACATGATATTGATATAATTTTTAGTTTAGTAAAATCAAAGATAAAAAAAATAGAAGCAATTGGTGCAAGCATTTTTACCAATACAGAAGATATTGCAAATGCAAGGTTATTTTTTGAAAATGGTTGCATAGCAAATTTAACTGCTTCGCGTGCCACTATTGAACCAGTAAGAAAAATTAGAATTTTTCAAAAAGATACATATTTTTCACTTGATTATGTTCAGCAAAAAATAAATATTTATAAAAAGAAAAATATTGAGAGTTTAAATCCATCATTATCAATATTAGATATGCTTGATATAAAAGAAATAAAAATAGAAAATGAAGAACCATTAAAATTAGAATTAAATTCATTTTTAGATTGTGTAAAGGCAAAAAAAAGACCTATTGTATCAGGTGAAGAAGGATTAACAGCATTAGAAACAGCATTAAAGATATGTAGAAAAATCGAGTATATTAATAAAAAAATTTTTAAAGAGAGAAAATAAAAAGGTTAAATTTCATTTCTTAAAAATAACAAAAATTTTAATAATCCATTTATTAATAAATTATCAAAAAAAATAAAAAATAATCAAAGAATAATAAAATATTTTGGATTAAAAATTGCTCAAATTTAATGATTATGAAAATGTTTATTTTGTTTTTTTTAATATCTTTTTCTTTTTTATATTGTTCTGATTACAATAATAATCTAATTGAATTCGATAATAATATAATTAAAATAAAAATAACACAAAAGGAATTTGAACAAAAAAGTTACAATGAAAAAGTAGAAATACTTTCTCAAACATCGAATCAAATCATTAATTATGTTTCAAATTATTTTAATAGTAATGATATTGTTTTTATTATATCATCATTAAAAGAAGATAAAAATAATCAAATAATAATAACAAAACAACCAGATAAAAGAATAGAGAAAATTTTAAATAGCAATATTTTGTTTGCGACCGATTTAAAACAATCTATATTTCATAATAAATTAATAAAAAATATAGTTGATAATCTAAATAAACAATTTGGCTATAAATATGAATTTGATAAAATAGCAGAAAATACAGAAGGTTTTACAGATACTCAGGTTTACAATGTTCATTTAAATGAGTATAGAAAAAAATATATAATAAGAGCATTAATGTATCACGATATAGCAAAATCGATAATTGGTCAAAATCTAAAAAGTGATGAAGAAAAAATAATGGAATTATTTGATTGGGTTTATATAAATATTTCTAAAAATTCTGAAATATTGTATAATTATGATTTTAATGATTTGCCATTATATTTAATGATACGCGGTGCTGGTGCTTGTGACCGTAGTGCGTGGGTATTATGCACATTAGCATATCATCTTGGTTTTGATGCACATCTTATTTATTTGTATAAAAATTTAGAAGATACAGAATCTTTTCATACTGTTGCTGAAATAAAAGTAAATAATAAATGGTATGTATTTGACCCATATAATTATAAGATTTATAAAGAGAGTATTTATCAACTTTCAAAGAAAGATAAAAATTTTAAATATTCAATGATTTTTTTTAATTCACTTGAATCAAGGTCATTATTACCAATAATGAAATTAGTTGAAATAATTGCAGAAACTATTCTTGATAATCAAAAATTTTCTTTTGATATATTTAATTCTATTTACTCTTATATTTTACATATTGATGAATTCAAAATAAATAAAAAAAATTATAAAGAATTTTGTGAAAGTTTAACAAATGATATTATTAATAAAATAAATGAATTAAATGCAATAAGATTAGAACCATTAACAATAAGATTTGCGAGATGGGATTATCCTTTTAGATTGAAAGGATATTACTTTGATAATTTTTGGAATACTGTTAAAAAAGAGGCATTTCCTTTTATTGAGATAATTGAAAATGTTCGAATGAAACAATTATTAGGAAAATATGAGGAAGCAGATAAAATATTTGAAGAGCTTCTTAAAACAAATACTAATAATAAATTCTTCGAAAGTGAGGTTGAATATTTTCATATTTTAAACACTTATTATCAAAAGAGTTATAAAGAGATACCAGAACTAATTGAAGAATATCTGAATAAATATCCAGAATCAAAAAGAAAGGAAATATTATTAATTTTATTAGCAAGAACTTATGAACAGTTAGAAGAAGAAGTAAAAAATGAATGTAAAAAAATTGGATTACCAATAACAAAAATAAAAAAAATTAATTCACAATCTAATTAAAAATTATTAATTGAAAATTTAAAATCTTTAAACAAAAAAATTTTATTGACCAAAATCCAAAAGTTAATTATAGTAATTATTTTAATAATTGATATTTTAATTGGAGGAAAAATGAATGTTTAAAAAATCAGGTATTTTTTTACTTTTTGTAATTTTTATCTCTTTTTTATTTGCTGATGAAATCATTGTTTATCCAGTTGTTTTTGATGAAAATGATAATATTATTTCATATGAAACTTTAAAAGAGAAAAAAGTAGATTTTCAAAATATTAATGCTTATATAAATTCACCTATTCCTTTTATTGCCAGAATAAAAAGTGAAAATGAAAAAAATGTAAAATTTCCAATAAAAATATTCTGGAATCTAAATAATAAAAATTCTTATTTTATAAATAGTTATGATTATGTCTCATTGATAGAAAAAGGGTATTTACAAACTACAACCACAAAAACTACACAAAATATCAAAGTTCAAATTTTAAAAATAAAAGATAATAAAATAATTGGCACCGGAAAATACAAAGAGATATTACTAAATGAGAATGAATCATTAATAAGTATAATGTCATTAAAAGAAGGTCAGGATGAATTAGTTGTCTATTCACCTGATATTATTACAACAAGTATAAAAAATATTTTTCAAATAAATTATATTTCTCAACCTTCACCTGCTTTTGATATTCTATTAAATAATTCAAATGGTTTAATCACAATAAATACACAAACAAAAGAGATTATTAAAGCAGGAAAATATCAATTAAAAATAAATGTTAGAGAAGGAAACTTGATACAACCGAATATAATTATTCAATTACCAGAAGAATTTTATTTTGTTGATGATTTAGGTAATAAGATAAAAGAGAATGATTATTTAACTAAATATTTTATTTGTAGCTTTAAAAATAAATTACCAGAAACAAAAAATGAATTTTTATCAGAAATAATAAATATTAAAAATGAACGAACAGTTGTTTTTAGTCCTTCAATATTAACAGATGAATTTGTTGAATTAAATTTTGAAATTGCTGTTGATATTGAAAAATTTGTTTTATCAAATAAAGCAATAAAAAAGATAAAAATAATTTTACCAGATTTTAATTATACTTATGAATCACCATTATTTATAACCACAGAAAAAAGTTTATTTAAAATTGGTAATTTACTTTCTTATGTAATAGAAGATAAAGATAATGATAGCATAAAATTAGAAGACAAAATAAAATATCAATTAGTTATTTATAATAATGGGACAGAAGATATATTATTAAATTCAATTAATTATACAAGTGGCAAACCAGAAATAAATACAATGTTTTTACTTGACAATAACAATACTGGTGAACTCATAAAAAAATTTTCTTTTCCATTTATGCTAAAAAGCAAAGACAAAATAATAATCAATTATCAGCGTAAACCAGAAAAGAAAGGTTATAATATTGAAAACATTGAAATAAATTATGATTTATTTTATAGAGAATTGGATAATAATTTAAAGAAGATAAATGATATGATAAATATAAATCAAATTACATTAGTAAAATAAAAGGAGTGAAAAATAAATGAAAATAATTTTTTATTTATTTTGTTTTTTTATTATTTTATCTATTAACCTTGCAGCACAATCAAATATTGAATTATCAAAAAAATGGTTTGATGAAGCAATTAAATCAAATGATATATCAGAGAAAATAAAATTATTAAAAAGAGCAATTATTCTTGATGAAAATAATTATAAAGCATTACAGGAATTAGGCTTATTATATATTCAGAGTGGTGATATAATAAATGGTGAAAATTATTTAAAAACAGCAAGTGAAATTTATACAAAACAAACAAAATCAGAAGAGATAAATGTTGGTGTGATGGAGAAACGGAATTTTAAAATAGAAAAAATTGGTGGCTGTATTGATATATATAAAATTTCAGATGAAGTAAATCAAGAAATTAAAGAAGCAAAAAAAGAAGAAGCACAACAAAAAGAAAAATTTTTTGCTTATCTATATTTAAAAGAAAAAAGTAAAAATAGTAATGAGTATTTTTTAACAATAACAAATTTACAATTTAAAAAATTAATTTTAAAAGAGATAGCATTAAATAAAGAAAATACAAATAATATAAGTGGCTGGACAATATTAAAAATATTAAAAGGGAATATGGAAGAATATAATGGTGAACAAAAAAATATAACAATAAATCCTTATGATACATTAGTTTTACATATAAAAGCAACAAAATTAAAAGAGGAAGACACAAAACTTACATTTTCATTATCTATTGAAGATGAAGAAGGGCAGAAGATTTCAAAACTTCTTTCTAATATTTAAAATGAGATTATTTATTGTTATTTTTATTATTATTATTATTTTCTTTTCTAATTGTTCTCATATTATTTATTCAACAAAAGTTGAATCAGGCATAGAAGTTAAAGATGAAGTTCTTGCTGAAATAAATACAGAAAAAATCTTAATAAAAGATTTTAAGGATTTAATGAAAATTTTATCAATAAAAAAATTTAGTGATTATGAAAATAAGAGTAAATTTTTAAATAATTTAATTAGTTATCGGCTTGTAGTGCAGGACGCAAAAAAGAAGAAAATCGAACAATCAAGTGAATTTCAGATTAAATTAAAATTATTAAGAGATGAATTGTTAATAAGTGAAATACAGGATAAAATAATAGATGAAGCAAAAAAAGTTAGTGATAGTGAATTATATAATTATTATTTAAAAAATATAAATAAATTTACTACTCCAAGACTATATCATTTATTACATATTAAAGTTAGAACAAAAAAAGAGATTGATGAAATAATTGAGAAATTAAAAAATGGTGAAGAATTTGAAAAAGTTGCAGAAAAATATTCAATTGCTGAATCGAAAAAAAGAGGTGGAGATATTGGTTTTGTTGATATAGAAAAATTAGAACCTGTTTTTGAAAATGCTATACTTTTATTAAAAGAAAATGAAGTTAGTCCTGTTATTTATAATAATGATGAATATAATATATTTAAATTAATTGAAATAAGAAAAGAACAGGTAATTTCTTATGAACAGGTAAAAGACGATATAAGAAATGAATACATTTTACAAAAAGCAAAAAATAATTGGAATAAATATCTTGAAAATTTAAAGAAAAAAGCAAAAATAAAAATAAATGAAGAAATATTAAAAGAAATAGAATGAAAATATTTATAAAAAAATATATTATCATTCACTCAATTCTAAAATAAAAAAATTTAAAATCATTTAAAGGATAAAAAATGAATATAACATTTTTAGGGGCAGCAAAATGTGTTTCTGGTTCTTGTTATTTAATTGAAGATGACAATTTAAAATTTTTAATTGATTGTGGCTTATATCAGGGTTCAAAAGAATTACAGGAATATAATTATCAAAAATTTAATTTTAATCCAGCAACAATTGATTATGTATTATTAACACATGCACACATTGACCATTCTGGATTATTACCAAAATTATATAAAGAAGGATTTCGCGGAAAAATAATAGCAACAAGTGGCACAATTGAATTGTGTGAAATTTTACTACCTGATAGTGCACATATTCAGGAAAATGAAGTTAAACGAAAAAATAAAAAAAATGAGCGAGCAGGCAGACCATTATTATTTCCTATTTATACAATTAATGATGTTAATGAAGTATTAAAATTATTTGAAAAAATTGAATATGATAAAGAATTATTTTTAAAAGACAATTTAAAAGTTATTTTTAAAAATTCAGGTCATATTCTTGGTTCTGCTTATATTGAACTTTACTACTTTGATAAAGAGAAAAACAAAAGAATAAAAATTATTTTTTCAGGAGACCTTGGACACGAATATCTCTCAATAATTAAAAAGCCAGAAAAAGCATTAATTGCTGATTATTTAATATTGGAATCAACTTATGGGAATCGCATCCATAAAATTATTGATAATAATAAAAAAGAAGAAGAAATAAAAAAAATAATAATGGAAATAATCAGTAAAAAAGGGAAATTAATAATCCCAGCATTTGCAGTTGAAAGGACACAGGATTTATTATTTACCTTAAACAAATTATTTTCAAATAATGAATTACCTGAAATTCCAGTATATATTGATAGTCCACTTGCAGTTGAAGCAACAAAAATTTTCTGTAAAAATACACATTATTACAATAATGAAACTTTTCAATTTATTAAAAATGATATTACACCATTTGATTTACCTAATTTTAATTTTATTAAAACAGCAGAAGAATCAATGATATTGAATGATATTGATGGACCAATGATAATAATTTCATCAAGTGGAATGTGTGAAGCAGGAAGAATAAAACATCATTTAAAACATAATTTATGGAAAGAAAATAATATTGTTCTTTTTGTTGGTTATCAAGCAGAAGGCACATTAGGCAGAAGAATTTTAGATGGCGAAAAAATAGTTCGAATACATAATGAACCAGTATCAGTAAAAGCAAAAATAGTTAATCTGGAAAGTTTTTCAGCACACGCTGATAGACCAATGATTATTTCGTGGCTTACTAATTTTATTAAATTTCCTTATCATATTTTTTTAGTCCATGGGGAAGATATTGAATTAAAAGGATTAAAAGAAGCAATTATTTCAAATTTTTCATTTGATAAAATTTTTATTCCAGAAATTGGTGATAAATTTGAAATTATTAATGAACAAACAGTTAAATTCAAAGAGAATATTTTAAAAGAGAAAAAGAGTTTGAAATACTTGCAATATTTTAATACATATAGAAAAATAAAGAAATATTTAAAAGAATTAATAGCATTAAGAAAATCAGAAAATGCTGGTGAAATACTTGAAAAAGAATTAAAAGAAATAGCAGAAAAAATAGAATTACTATTAAAGCGATGAAGAAAAAAATTATACTAATTATAATAATATTAATTTTATTAAACTTAATTTATTATTTTGGTTTGAAATCTTTTATTAAAAATTTTATTCAAACAAAATTACCTGAAAAATTAAAACTAAAAATTTTTGTTGAGAGTATTGCATTTAATCCATATTCTGGTAATCTTGATTTAGAAAATATACAGGTCTTTAATAATGATTTTCAAATTCTTTTTAAAATCAAATCAATAAATTCCAATATAAATTTTTTTTATCTTTTTAAAAAAGAACCTGAAATTTATTTAAAAAAATTAAATATCCAGAATTTAATATTATCATTTATTTACAAAAATAAACAAATAAATTTTGATTTTTTAATTGATTATCTTGTTCATAAAAAAGAAGAAGATATTGTAAAAAAGAAAATTATTTATGTAATAAATAATTTAAGGTTTATAGATTGTGCTATTGAATTTATTGTTGATGATGAAAAGAAATATTCATTTGAAAATATAAATTTATCAATTGATAGATTTAATAGTTCAGAAAAAGAATTGAATTCAATATTTAATTTTTTATTAAATAAGAATTCTAATTTTAGTAATCGAATAAATGTCTCAAAAGATAAAATTGAAATAATTTCATTGATTAATAAATTTGATTTGAAATTATTGAATAGTTTTTTTGAAAACAATTTTCAAACAAGTATAATAAATTCAGAATTAAATAGTGAAATAAAAATAATAATAGAAAAAGAAGAAAAACCAATAATCACAATAAATGGGAAAATAGATATTGATAGTTCTACTTTAAATTATAAGAATAATTTATTTTCATTCTCAAAATTATTTATAGAAATTAATGATATAAATTTATTAGAGAAAACTTTTGAAATAAATAATATTGTTATAAATGATTTAAAAGGAATAATAAATTATAGAATAAAAAAAGAAGAAAAGAAAGATGAAGTTGAAGAAAAAATATTAGAATTATTAAAAACAGAAGCAGAAGAAACAGGAATTATTTCAGTGTCAGATACACAAGAAACAACAATAATTTCAGAAGATACAACGATTAGTACAAGTGAAGAAAAAATAGAATCTGACACAAGAGAAAGTATTAGTTCAATTCTTTTTCCTGATATAAAATTTTCTTTTGATTCTTCTTTTTTTTCAGCAAATTTTAATATTGATAATATTAGCATTAATAATTTTGCTATTAAATTAAATTTAATTTTTGATACTGTAATATTACCAATAAATTTTGATACAATGCAAACAGATATAATAAATATTCAAATAGAAAATAATCAAGTAAGATTAAATAGCAAAATATCAGGAATGATAAATAATAAAGGGAAACTGATAGGTAAAATAAATTTTGAAAATTCTGAAAAAGGGCTAATAAATATAATAATAAATAATATAGAATTATCAGAAATAAATCCATTATTAGAAAATTATACTGGTTTAAATTTTGAAAAAGGCAGGTGCACACTAAATAGTTGGAATGAAATAATAAATAATAAACTTAATTCCAAAAACGAAATATTAATTAAAGATTATTTATGTTCAAGAAAATTTGACTTATATGAATTTAAACCTGATTTTATTATCGATGTTTTAACTGATAACAATAATATTTTTAAAATAAATATTCCAATATATAAAAATTTTAATGACACACAAAACACAATAAAAGACGAGATAATAAAATATTTTAAAAATTTGAATGAGAAAATTTCATTGGAAACAATAAAGTATCTTATTAATAGTAATAAAATAAATGATATTGAATTTAATAAAATACCTTATGAAAATAATCAGTGGCCATTAACAACTATAGCCAAAAAAAGATTAGATATAATTGGGCGGTTATTAATTAATCGAAAAAATATGAAAATACAATTTAATAATTATACGATAAATGAAGAATATAAAAAGAAAGAAATTGAAAAGATATTTTTAAATAGAAGAGAAAGCATAATAAAATATTTAACTGAAAATTATGGTATTGAAAATAATAGAATTGATACTCTCAATCAAAAAATAAATATAGAAAAAGAAATATTTATAAAGATTGATTTTACTGGTATTTAAAATAAAAATGACCAAATATTTTCAAATCTAATTCTTAAATAAATTAAAACAAAAAAACTATTAAATAACATAGAAATAAAAATAAAGTAATTAAAAAATTTAAATAAGTTATTTTTTAAATTTGTTAATAGATAATAATAATTAGCAAGAATTAAAGGAAATAAAAAAATGAAAAATCTTAATGGTGGGGAATGATGTCCAGAACCAATAATAAAAGGTTGAAAAATCATAAAAAAAATAAAAAAGGCAAAAAGAAAATTTATGATTGAAAAAATGAAATTTTTTTTATAAAAATTAAAAGCAAAAATAATGAGTAAAAATGCAGGGAAATTAAATATTAAACCTTTTTTAAAATTATAAAGTGTTAAATCAAAATTATTTTTTATTCTTTCAAAATTCCAGAAATTTATTAACCAGTTTTTAATATTACCTTCTATTTTCAAATCACTAACAGGTAATAATTTTTGGTATTGTTTTAATAAAAAAATATTTAAACATAATAATAATACAAAAACAAAAAAAGGAAGATATGATTTGTTTTTAAATAATTGAAAGAAAATATGAGTGGATAAAATAGCGGAAATAACAATATATCGAGGATGAAGCCATATTAGAGAAATAATAATAATAAATTTAAGAATAAAAACAAATAATCTATTTTGATTTGAAAGATATAAATAAATTAGTAAAAATAAAGCAGCAATAATTTCAGGATAAATTTGAGACGAATAAATCGAAAAAGGGGAAAGTAAAAATAATAGAGATAATAAAAACCAATTTATTTTTTTAACATCAAAAAATTTTATTAGCAAAAGAATAAAAAAATAAATAATTAGAAGAGAAAATAAAACATTTACAAATCTAATTAAGAAAGAGAGTTTAAAAGGGACAATAGGTGAACCGATATTCTGGCAAAGAAAAAAGATACCATTATTAAAAAATATTTTTTCAAAAAGAAAAACAGGTGAAATAATTATAGGAAAAAGAGGATAGTATTTAGCATATACTTTATCTGGTGCAATTTGCATAACACCGCCAGTATTAAAATATTTTTTTTCTAAATTATTTATAAGATTAAAATCAAAATCATAATAAAAACTCAGGCTCATAAGCCGATAAACCCATTCATCACCATGATCACCATCAAAAGTAGTCCAGAAAGCAATAAATGAATATAAAATAAAAGCAGATAATAGAAAGAAAATTAAACATTTTTTAAAATCAATAAAATAATTATATAGTAAAAATCCAGCATTCAAAAAATTTAGAGATACAAATAAGATTAAATTTAAACCAAATAAATGTTTATTTATACCAGAAGGATTTGTAAATCTATGATGAATAGAAAAATTAAAAATATCTAAATATATTAAAAAAGCAATAAATAAAAAAATAATAAAAGGTAGAATAATTTTTATAAAATTAAAAAAATTTATTGAAAGATTTTTTAAGAAAAAGAAATAATAAAGCGAAAATAAAAAAGATAGAAAACATAATTCAACCAGAATAGAAGTATTAAATTTATAATTTATATTTTTAACCAAAATTTTAAGATTATAAAAAAATCCAGAAAAAGAAAAAATGAAAATCAACAAAAAATAAAATAGTGATTTTAATTTTGTGATATTTTTCATAAACAATTTTTTTCAATTACTTCCTTTATTTTTTCTAATAACAAATCAATATTTTGACGATAAATAGCGGAAATACAAACAGCATTTGGATAAGAGTATATTTGATTTAATAAATAATTTTTTTCTAATTTATCAATTTTATTAAAGACAGTAATAATAGGTTTATCATTTACATTTAATTCTTTTAAAACATCATAAACAGCATCTATATCTTTTTTAAAATCTTTCTTTGAAATATCAACAATATTAATTAAAATATTTGAATGAATAACTTCTTCTAAAGTTGCTTTAAATGCTTCAATTAAAGAATGCGGTAAATTTCTAATAAAACCAACAGTATCAGTAATAATTACTTTTTTATCAGTGAAATAAGTTAATCTACAAGATTTTGGGTCAAGTGTAGCAAATAGTTTATCTTCAATAAAAACATCTTCTTTTGTTAAAGTTTTTAGTAGAGTTGATTTTCCAGAATTAGTATAACCAATTAAAGAAATAGTAATAAAATCTTTTCTATTTATTCTTTGTGTTTGCCGAATTTTTTTTATTCTTGCTAATTTCTTTTTTAAAATTAATATTCTTCTTTTTATTTGTCTTTTATCTAATTCTAATTTTTTTTCACCAGGTCCTTTTAATCCTTTTATACCAACTTGTTGTGAAAAGGTAACTGTCTTTTTTTGTTTTAAATGAGGTAAATCATATAATAATTTTGCTAATTCAACCTGTAATTTTGCTTCATTTGTTTTTGCTCGTTGTCTAAATATTTCTAATATTAATGCAGTTCTATCTAATACTGGAATATTAAATTCATCTTGTAAATTTGCTAATTGTGTTGGTGATAAATCTTTTTCAAATATTATGTATTCAATATTATTTTTTTTTATTAAACCATTGATTTGCAAAACTTTACCTTTACCAATATAAAATGCGGGATCAATTTTATCTCTTTTTTGGATAAATGTCTCGATAATTGTAAGACCTGCTGTATCACATAATAATTTTAGTTCTTCTATCGAATTGTTTGTTTCATTTATATCATCATCAGGTAATATTAAAGTGACAATTGCGCCTTTTATCATTATTATTCTAATTCAATTTTAAACAAAGGAGTTCCTTGCTGAACAGTCTCTTCATTTTTAATGTATATTTCTTTAACGATGCCCGAACAATCAGATTTTATTTCATTCATTATTTTCATTGCTTCAATAATACAAAGAACTTTATCACTGGTAACTTTATCACCAATATTTACAAATGGTGGTGCATTCGGAGCTGGTGCACTATAAAATGTGCCTGTTATTGGGCTTTTAATTATTTTTGTATTTTTATCTTCTTGGTCGCTTTTTTCTTTTATTTCTTCTTTTTTAAGTATTTTTTCATAACTTATCTTTTTTTCTTCTTTTGGCTGTATATAAACATTCTCTTCTTTTTTTAAAAATATTTTTTCACCATTATATTCAATATATAATTCTGTTAGATTATTTTCTAAAAAAATTTTACTTATTTCCTGTAATTTTTCTTTTTCCATAGTTAAGTAAAAATATTAAATAAAAATAAAAATAAGTCAAATAAAAAAATTATAAAAAAAATGGGTTGTCCTTCCTACAAGGACAACCCATTAATCTATGATATAGAGGAGAAAAATGTTACCATCTATCTTTAAGATTCATTCGATCGCCTCTTCTTCCAATTTCTGTTATTCGTTCAAATTGTTCTTTTACTAATTCTTCTTTTTTATTCTTTCTTTCTTCAAGGTCTTTTTGCATTTTCTCTATTTCTTGTTTATGAAAATTAAGCATAATTTCAAATTTTTTTTGTCTAATATCAAATTGCTCATTTAATAAATCAGTTATTTCCTTCTGTAATTTATCACTTTTTGATTTACGATATTCATAAATTTTTGGTAATAATTTTGTTTCAAGTTCAAGTTCTTTTTCACTTAATGCTTTAAATTCATCTGATTCAGCAAGCATTCTACTTTTCATCATAAAACCTTTTTTACCAAATTCGTGCAATGCTTTTCTGTAAAAAAATTCGTCTTTTTCTTTTATTGATAATAAGAATTTATGAAATTCTGGATATTTTGATTTACATTCTTCTAAAATTTTTTCTTCAACTTCTTTATCAAAACCTAAACCTCTACCTTTTTTAAAACCTTTATTATTTTTACCATAAAAAGGTCTCTCATTACTATCCTCAAATTTTCCAGATTGTTTACGGTCAAAATGTGGTCCGTCTGGTCCAAAATCTTCATTTTTAAATGCCAGATAATCACACATTTTCATATCAAATTCATTATCAAAAGAATTCGCCATTTGCATTTGTCCAGCAAATATTAGACTTCCAAATATTATTAAAAAAATTAAAATTAAATTTGTTTTCATTTCTTATTACCTCCTTTTAATTATTCATTAAATTCTTCTTTGATTAACAAATATTTTTCTTCAAGATTAGCGAATTTGTTTTCAAAATAATTTTCGTTATTATTATACTCAATTGCAAATGATGCATCAGAAAATTGATTAAATTTATTTATTTCAATCACCTCCTTTTTTGAGATATTTTTAAAATAAGGAACAATAATGAAAATAAACATAATTGCTGCCGCAATCGAGCTTCCTAATAAAAACCTTTTGAAAATTTTTCTCATCCTGATTTTTTTCTCAATTTTAAAAATATCGAATTTTGTCTTATTATATAAAATTGTTTCTTTTGTATAATTTATTGTTTTTAGCATTTGATTAAAATATACATTACAACTTTCACATTCATTTATGTGTTTTAAAATATTTTTTTTTTCATTTTCATTTTCTATTTCACCAATTAAATAATTTATAATTTTTTCTTCAAATTCTTTACACATAATCTATTCTCCTTTAATTTGATAAATAGCCTTTTTCTTTTAATTTATCTTTAATTTTAATTAGCGAATAATGAATTGAAGTTAAAACTGTATTTAATGGCATTTTCAATTTTTCAGCTATTTCTTTTGCTTTTAAATTTTCATTAAATTTCATTTCGATTATTTTCTTTTTTTCTTCTTTTAATTCTTCATTTATTATTGAATTTATTATTGCAATTCGTTCTTCATTTAATAATTGTATCATTGTATCAGGGCTATTATCTTCTACATTATTTAAAGCAAAAAGTTGTGTCTCATCAAGAACATTTATTTTTTTCTTTTTATAAAAATTTATTATGTTATTTTTTAACATTCGTGTTATCCAGTATTTAAAATAATTATTCATTTTATATTGCTTTATATTTTTGATTATTTTTATATAAGTGTCCTGAATTAAATCTTCAATATCTTCTTTATTATTTAAAAAAGAATAACCAATTTTAAATAGATACTGATGATATTTTTCCATTAAAAATTGCATAGCCATTTTATCACCTTTTTTATATAGTTTTATTAAATCATCATCATTTAAATTTTCGTATTTATTCATTTTAACTCGTCTGCCTTTGTTTATTAAATAAAACAATTATATTTATTTTTTATTCAAAAAATTTTTTAAATTTTTTTAATTTATTTTTTTAATTTATTTGATGTTCAAAACCTGTGCGATCTATTTTTGTATATTTATCTTTTTCAAATAAGAAAACGCCAGCCCCATTTTCAACCCAACCAATGCAATAAATATTTTTATTTAAAATTTTTTTATTTGAAGTAAAAACCAAATAATAATCTTCGCCCCCGCTAAAAATTATTTTATAAATATTTTTATTATAATCCTTACAAAACAATTTTAAATTTTTATTTATTGGAATTAAATCTTTTTTAATAATTATTTTTTTCTTGCTTTCTCTTGCTATGTGATTTAATTCACTTGATAAACCATCACTTAAATCAATCATTGAATTAGCATCATTAAAAATATTTTTAAGCTCATTTTTATTTTGAATAATTGATGGAATTAAATGCTTTTTAACCAGATATTTTTTATATTGTGAATCAAGAGTTTCGTTATTTAATAATAAAAATAATCCAGCATCAGACAAGCCAGGTTCACCAGTAATATAAACATAATCACCTGATTTAGCACCACTACGAAAAATTGCTTCATTCTTTTCTACAAAGCCAAATAAAGTAATAGTAAAATAATTATATTTTGCAGAACAAGTATCACCGCCGATTAAATCAATCTCAAATTTTTTTGTTTCAGCATTTAATGATTTTATAAATTGCATTAAATAGTTATCAGAAAATTTTGAAGATAAACCAGCGCTTAAAAGACAGGCAAAAGGAAATCCACCACAAGCATTTATATCACTTATGTTTGAATATAAAACTTTTTTTACTAATTCAGAAGGGTTATACCAATCTAATTTAAAATGGGTATCTTCAATAATTTGGTCAGTAGAAACTAATAAATCGTGTTTTTTTGAAAAAGGTAAAACAGCACAATCATCACCAATGCTTTTTTTAATATAATTTTTATTTATTATTTTTTTTGATAGATTTTTTATTTTGTCAATTAATTCAAATTCTTTCATTTATATATATCTCACTGCATCACCAATATCTTTACAAATATAATCAGGTTCACAATCATCAGTAAATTCTAATTCTTTTTTACCTTGCCCGGTTAAAACAAATATAGTCTTACAACCAGCATTTTTACCTGCAATAATATCAGTAATCTTATCACCAATCATAAAACTTTTTTTAAAATCAATATTAAACTCTTTTTGTGCTAAAAGTAACATACCGATATTTGGTTTTCTTAAATGCTCACCTTGTCGATATTTAGGGTCAATTGCATTTTCATAATATGGTGCAAAATATGTTTTTGTTATTTTTACACCATTCTTTAGTAATTCATTTAAAATATAATTTGTTACTTCATAATATTCTTTTTCGGTATAATAACCTCGTCCAATTCCTGCTTGATTAGAAGTAATGAAAAGCAAATAACCTTTTTCCTGCATTTTTCGTAATGCCTCAAAAGTACATTTATAAAATTCAACATCTTTTATTTTATGGACATAATGATTGTCTTTTATAATTGTGCCATCTCTATCCAAAAAAATTGCTTTTCTATTTGATTTATTTTCCATAATTTATTATTTTTTTATTTATTATAATTTTTGTCAAATAAAATTTTTTATGTTTGATATAGTATTTTATTTTAATGGACATAATTTATATTCGATTTCAAAGTTGGCTGCTACATTAATAAATACACCATTTCAGCAGCAATCATATTTTTTAGCATATCATAATAATATTTTTGAGTTCATAAAATCAAGAAAAAATCAAATAATATTTGTATTTTCATTTACTACATCTGATTTTTTCGAGATGTGTGAATTAAACAAAAAAATAAAAGAATTTAAAAATGTTATTTCAATTGCAGGTGGACCACACACTTCTGCTTTACCTATCGAGACTTTAAATGAAGGTTTTGATTTTGTTTTTGTTGGTGAAGGTGAAAAAATTTTTTTGAATTTTTTATACGATTTGCAAAATAATAAAATTAATAAAAATATTTATGAAAATCAGGATTTAATAAATCTTGATGATTTTATTCCTTTTGCATATAATCAAAATTTAATTACACCAGTTGAAATTATGCGTGGTTGTATTAAATCTTGTTTTTATTGTCAAACTTCACAATTATTTAAAAAAGTGAGATTTCTTTCACCTTCTTCAATTATTAAATATTTAAAATATGTTCTTAATACAAAAAGAAAATTAATTACTTTTCTTGCACCTATTGGAAATTATTATTTTTATAATGATTTAAATTATTTAATTGAATTATTTGAGAATGTAAAAACAAATAGTGAACTTGAAATTTGCTTTGGTCATTTTCCATCAGAACTACATCCAGAATTTATAACAGAAGATTTATTAAGAATAATAAAAAAATATTGTTCAAATAAAAAAATATCAATTGGATTTCAATCAGGCAGTGAAAGAATATTAAAAAAAATAAATAGAAATATCAGTATAGCCAAAATGGTAGAAAGCGTTGAATTAGCAAATAAATTTAGTTTAATACCAATAATAGATTTTTTATTTGGATTACCAGAAGAAAAAAAAGAAGATAGAGAATTAACTAAAAAATTAATTGAACAATTATTAAAAAAATATAATGTATTAATTCATCCACATATTTTTTTACCATTACCTGGCACAAAATTTTGGACAGCACAACCATCAATAATTGAAGATGAATTTTTAGATTTTTTATCAAAATTGCCTAATTTAAGCAGAATAAAACAGAATTGGGCAAAACATTTACAAATGCAAAAAAGAATTATTGAATATAGAGATAAAATTTTGAAATAAATAAAATAAATTTTTTCATTAATAAGAAAAATAATTTTTTACATTATTTTTGATAAGATATTTTGAAATTATTTTGAAAAAAATTTATAAAAATTTTTTATTTGATTTTTATTTTTTTCTTTATATATTATTTACTAATTTTTATTATTCTTTATAAATATGAAAAAACGAAATACTTTAATTGATAAATTTATTTTACAAATAATTTCTGATACACAGATTCTTTCTTATGAATCATTGATAAAATACCGCTTTTTGTTTGTTATCGCAATATTTTTTATTTTGCTTATTTTCAATTTTTTTGATTGGTTCAATATTAAATTTATTCCATCAGTTATACTTTTAATTATTTTGTTTTTGTTAAATAATTTTTATTCAAATTTAGTTAAACACAAAAAATTTAACGACAAAATTGAGTTTTATTCACTTATTATTGATATAATATTTTTATCTATTTTCACATATATAACTGGTGATGTATTTAGTCCTTTTTATTTTTTATTCTATTTTATAATTTTTATAATATCTTATAAATACAACAAAATTGGTGCTTTATTATTACTGATTTTAATTATTTTATTTTATTATGCCGTTATATTATTAAGTGAAGCAAGCATAAATAATTATATAAGAAAAATAGAATTTTTAAAAATACTTAGTTTTATTTTTTTATATTATTTATTTGAAGTAATAAAAAAATTCAAAGATAAAACACAACAATTAAATATAATAATAGCACAAAAAAATAATGAATTATTAATCATAAAAAGAGATTTAGAAATTGCTAACAAAGAATTAGAATACAAAAATACACAATATCTTGATATGATTGGTTTTATTTCACATGAATTAAAAAATCCATTAGTTTCAATAATGAGTTTATCAGAATTATTTAAGAACAATGAAGAAAAAAATTTAACAGAGGAACAGGTTCAGGCATTAAATGTAATACATAGAAATGCAGTGAATATGAAAAATATGATTGATGATTATTTAAATTTAGCAAAATTAGATCAAGGAGAAATTGAACCAAAAATTCAGGAAATAGATTTATTAAATGATGTAATCTATCCAACAATAGAAGACCAGCAAAAATTATTAAGTGAGAAAAAATTAACAATTCAAAATGAAACAAGTAATGGATTCACGAAAGTTCATTCAGATTTACAATTATTAAAAATCATTTATCAAAATCTAATAAATAATGCTATAAAATATTCTTATCCAAATTCGGTAATTTATTATGGAGTATTACAAAAGGATGACCAACAAATATATTATGTTCGAAATAAAAGTAAACCAATACCACCAGATAAGATTGATAAGATATTTAATAAATTTGAGAGATTAGAGCGTGATGCACATATAAAAGGTTCTGGTCTTGGTTTATTTAATTGCAAAAAAATAATAGAAACATTAAAAGGAAAAATTTGGTGTGAAAGTTCTTATGAAACAGAAACTGTTACATTTTATTTTACACTTGGTAAGATGTAAAAATATAAAAATAATTATTTTGATTTTATTAACAAAAACTTTTATATTTAGTGCAGAACCAAAATTTAAAGAAAGTGAAAAAGAATATATTATAGGCAAAGGTGATATATTAAAAGTAATTTTTATAAATCCAAAATATAATGATTTATTATTAACAGTAAGTAATGATGGTTATATAGAGTCGAAATTAATAATCAGGACAAAAGTAGAAGGATTAACATTATTAGAAGCAAAAGAGAAAATTTTAAATTATTTAAAAGAAAAATTTATAAATCCTGAAATCCAATTAAAAATCTATATCTCAAGAAAAATAGAACAAACAAAATTTTATAATGATTTTAAGACAAATTTGATGATTGCAGAACAGTATTTTAATGATATGAAATATGAAGATACATTAAAAGCATTAAGAAATACAATTGATTTATTATTAGAACGGTTAAAAATATTGTATCCTGATAAATATGGAGATAAAGTATTATTTTTACAATTGGCAAATGTCAATTTCAAGACAGAAGGTATAAATCCATTTAAAACTTTTGCAATAACAGGCGATGTAATAAATCATACTGATAATAGTTATAATTGGGTAAAAGTAAAAATAAATTTTTTAAATCAAAATAAAAAGATTATAAATATGATTGAAAGATACATAATATCAGATTTTCCAATAAAACCAATGGAACGAAAAAAATTTGAGTTAAAAGGTGCATTAAATGTTGAAGCAGAAGATATCGAATATTCAATTGTAAGTTTTAATTTATATAAAGAAGAAACTATAAGTAAAACAAAATGAATACAAAAAACAAAATAATAGAAAAGATATTAGAATTAAAAAAGAAATTAAATGCAGTGATTTTAGTTCATTATTATCAATTAGGTGAAGTGCAGGAAATTGCTGATTTTATTGGTGATTCACTTGGCTTAAGTTTAGAAGCAGAAAAAACAAATGCTGATGTAATTATATTTTGTGGTGTTAAATTTATGGCAGAAACTGCGGCAATTATTTGTCCAGATAAAAAAGTATTATTACCTGATTTATATGCAGGTTGTCCAATGGCTGAAATGATAACACGCGAACAATTAATATCATTAAAAGATCAATATAAAGATGAAGATATTGAAGTAGTTTGTTATGTAAATTCAAATGCAGATGTAAAAGCAGAATCAACAATTTGTTGCACATCGGCAAATTCAATAAAAATCGTTAATTCAATATCACCTGATAAAAAAATAATTTTTATACCAGATAAATATCTTGCATTATATACAGAACGAATGACAAAAAGAAAATTTATAATATGGAATGGCTATTGTCCTACGCATTTATTAATAAATAAAAATGATATATTAAATATAAAAGAGAAATATCCAAATGCTGTAGTGTTAGCACATCCAGAATGTTCACTTGAAGTCCAGAATATTGCTGATGTTATTGCTTCAACTGGTGGAATGGTAAATTATGTAAAAAATTCAAATAAGAAAATTTTTATAATTGCAACAGAAAATGGATTAATATATTATTTACAAAAAAATTTTTCTGATAAAATATTTTTATCAGTGAATGAAAGAATAATTTGTCCAAATATGAAAAAAATAAGATTAGAAAATGTATTATGGTCAATGGAAGAGATGAGATATGAAATAACAGTAGAAGATGAAATAGCAACAAAAGCAAGAAAAGCAATACAAAGAATGTTAGAAATTAGTAAAAATAAAGGATAATAATTATGAATAAAAAATTAAGATTTGGAATAATAGGTTGTGGAAGAATATCATATAAGCATTTTCAATCATTATTACAAATACCAGAAGTTGAAATAGTTGCTGCATGTGATATAGATAAAAAAAAGGCAGAATTAGCAGGCAAGCAGTATAATATAAAATATTATTATTCTTATGATGAAATGTTGAAAAATGAAGAAATAGATGTAGTAGATATTTTAACACCATCAGGTTCGCATGCTGAAATTACAATTGATATAGCCAGAAAATATAAGAAGCATATCATAGTAGAAAAACCAATGGCATTAAAATTAGATGATGCTGATAAAATGATAGAAACCTGTTCGCAAAATAATGTAAAATTATTTGTAGTAAAACAAAATAGATTTAATTTACCAGTAATAAAATTAAGAGAGGCGATAGAGAAAAATAGATTTGGAAAAATAGTTTTAGCAACCGTAAGAGTGCGCTGGTGCAGAGACCAAAAATATTATGATAGTGATAGTTGGCGTGGCACATGGAAAGATGATGGAGGTATTTTTACAAATCAGGCTTCACATCATATTGATTTATTATTATGGTTAGTCGGACCTGTTGAGTCAGTTTTTGCACAGGGCATTACAAGATTACATAATATTGAAGTAGAAGATACAGGTGCTGCAATATTGAATTTTCAGAATGGTGCACTTGGTATTGTAGAAGCAACAACCTGCACAAGACCAAAAGATTTAGAAGGTTCTGTTAGCATATTAGGTGAAAATGGAACAGTAGTAATTTCTGGTTTTGCTGTTAATAAAATTGAAACCTGGGAATTTAAAGATAAATTGCCAGAAGATGAAGAAGTAAAAACAAAATATTCGGAGAATCCGCCAAATGTTTATGGTTTTGGACATTTAGAGTATTTAAAAAATGCAGTTGATTCTATTTTAAATAATAAACCAGTTTTTGTTGATGGATGGGAAGGCAGAAAATCAATTGAACTTATAAATGCTATGTATGAGTCAATTGAAACAGATAGCAAAATTTATTTAAGATTTAAACCAAAGAGAAGTAAATTAGGATTAAATGAACATAATAAGAAATGAAATTAAAAAAAATAATTTTAACATTTCTTTTTTTATTAATTATCCTTATCTCTTTTTTTTATTTAAAACCCAAAATAGAGCAATCAAGATATATTGATTTTAAAGTAAATTACATTGCTGGCAATATTTTTTTTAAAATGCCTGATAAATTATATGGTTATGACTTTGAAAAAAAAATAAATGTTCCTTTCAATGGTTCATTTACTTATCAACCTTTTGTAGCTTTATTATTTTCACCTTTTTATTATTTAGTAAAAGATTTTACTACATCGAAAAAAATCTGGTTTTTTATAAATTATATTTCGCTCTGTTTAATTTTGTATTTTGTTAAAAAATATTTTTATAAAAATTTTGATTTTATATTTTTGTTAATTACTGTTTTTATTCTTTTTTATAAACCATTAATTGATAATTTGAGATATGGTAATATCAAATTAATTCTTTTATTTTTATATGTTCTTTTTTTTATTTGTATTCTTGAAAAGAAAGAATTTTCTGCATCATTTTTATTAAGTTTGCTTATTGCATTAAGTATTCAACCAATTATTTTAACTCTTTATTTTTTACTAAAAAATAAAATTAAGATTTTTATTATTACTTATATTTTTTTTATTGTGAGTGTTTTTATTCCTTGTTTTTTTGTTGGTTATCAGCCTGTATTAAAATATTATACTGTAGTTATACCAAATCTTTTTTTTGAAGGTGCGAGTGCAATGCCATATATACAATCTATTGATGCTTTTTTTAAACGCTTATTTTTACCTGATAATGAAGCAACGGTAAATATAATATCTTCAACTTTTCTTGCTATTTATGGTTCATTACTTACTAAATTATTTTTATTTATTTTTACCTTTTATGTTTTATATAAATATAAAAAAGTTGATGATAAATATTTTTTGCAATTTAATCTACTTTTTATTTTTACTGTTTTAATTCATTCTATTAATTGGGAATATCATTATACAATATTAATTTTTTCGTTTTTATTATTTATTCGTTATTTTGTTGAAGTGAAAAATATTGATTTTTTTGTAATAATATTATTTATTATTATTGCATTAAAAATTCCGTATGACCATAAAATTTTTACACAGAATAAATTTTTATTAATGTTTACAAATATAAAAATACTTGCATTGTTATTTTTATATTTTCGAACAATAAGATTAATTTATAAAAAATGAAAGTCGGAACATATTTTTGTGATAATTATGATTTAGAAAAAATATATAAAATTTTTTCTGAAAATATAAAACAATATATAGATGAGAAAAATGTTTTTAAAGATGGGAGAAAAATATTATTAAAACCAAATCTTGTTTCAATACGAAAACCTGATGAAAATATAACAACACATACAAAAGTAATAGAAGCAATAATAAAATATTTAAAAAATTTTAATTTAAAAATTTTTATAGGCGATAATCCAGGTGCACCATATAATGATTTAAATAAATTATATGAAATAACTGGTATAAACGAATTAGCAAATAAATATAACATTAAGACAATAAAATTTACAGATTTTCCTCTGTTAAAAATAGAATTTAAAAATAGACCAATTTATTTAGCAAATGTATTAAATGATTTTGATTATATAATAAATATACCAAAATTAAAAACACATACATTGACAGTATTAACTGGTGCAGTAAAAAATTTATTTGGTTTTATACCTGGAATGTATAAAATAAAATATCATAGTGAATTTCAAACGAGTTATGATTTTTCAGAAGCAATGATTTATTTTTCAGAAAAAATAAATCCAAAAATAATATTAAATATAGTTGATGGCATAATAGGAATGGAGGGTTCAGGACCAACAGCAGGTGATAAAATCAAATTAAATACAATAATAATTGGCAATTCAATTTATGAAGTTGATTATATCATAGCGAATTTAGTAAAAGCGAAACCAGAACAAATACCATCAATTTTAATATCTCAAAAAAAGGGTTTATTAAAAGTTGATAAGATAAATATTATAGCGAATGAAATAAGATCATACGAACAATTCAAAATACCAAAAACAAATATATTATTTAATATATTGCCTGGTATAGCATATAAAATAGGCGCAAAAGTTTTTTCAATAAAACCAGAATTAATAAAAGAAAAATGTTCACAATGTTTTTTATGTGTAAAATCATGTCCAGTAAATGCAATTAGTAAAAAAGATAATTATCCATATTTTGATTATGACAAATGTATTCAATGTTTTTGTTGTTCTGAATTATGTCCAAAAATAGCAATAAAACACAAGGAATCAGTGGTGGTAAAATTATATCAACATTTACATAAGATAAAACATAAATAATTTAATTGCAATTAAAGAATTTTATTTTATCAGAAAATTTTCCATTATTATTCCAATTTGCTTTTAATGATACATCTAATAATAATTGATTTTTTAAAAAGGAAAAATTATCAATAGCAAAATCATTAAATGTAATTTTGATTTTTTGATAATTATCAAATGTTAAATATAAACTCTTTATATTTTCTTTTATTCTCTCATCTGATTTAACATCAATTATTTCATTTTTTATAAATGTTAAAATTATAAAAACATTATTTATTATTACATCATATTTATCATTACAGCTGATTTCTATTTCTATAGTATTTTTATTCTTTAAATAATTGAAATAAATTTTTTCTGTTGAACCTTCAAATTTTTTTAAGGTAGAAAAATTAAATTTTGAATTTGAACTTTTATAAAGTTTATAATCCAGAATAAAAATTTTTTTAATTAATCTTTTGATAAATTTAGGGACAATTCGTTTAAATTTATTTTTTATTTTGGTAATTCTTTTTTCTTTATAATAAATAGTTGAATAGTTTATATTAATTTTATTTTCAATTACATCAAAATAATTTTTCTCATTAGAATTATCATTTTCAAAAAGTAGAATATTATTAGTGAATTCACAATATTTTTGTGCAATCATATTTATCCAGCAAGAAATACCATTTTCAATTTTAATTTCAGAAAGACCATCAATAAAATTAAAAGGAACAGATTCAGGAACACCCCCAGAAACCGAACTTTGATATTTTAACGCAGAATAAAATGTAATTTTAAATAATCTAAACCAGAAAAATTTTTTTGTTTGTTTATATAATTCAAAATATGCTTCAGCCCATAATAAAGTATCCCAGATAGCTAATCTTGGAGCAAAAGATTTAGCCATAGGGTCAACATAAAATTTGATTTTTAATTTTTCTGTTTCATAAAAATATTGGAAAGTTAATAAATAAAAACCTAATGCTTCTGCTTTATCACGATATTTTATATCCTGTGTAATTTTGTATGTGTCAATATTAGCAAAAATTAAAGGAATAGCAGAAACACCATCAATTTCGTTATAATTTGCATCTCGTAAAAATCCATAGCCATAAAAAAAATTATTTTCATCATCTGGATTTATTTTTTCTAATAATTCAAGTGCTTTATCAAAATAATTATTTTCTTGTGTAAATTTATATGCTTCTAAATAAGCATTTATTGCTTCTGCTGTGCCTCCTATTGTAATAATATGTGGTGAACTTTCACATTTATAAAATTCATTTTCATTTGCTGGAAATAATGGGTAAGTATAAGAATAACCATTTGAATTATAAAAATAATCAAGAAATTTTAAAGAATTAAAAAAGATATTAGATAAATTATTTTTTAATTCATCAGGTAGTTCAATTTCATTCAGTAATTTACCAATTATTTTTATAATTGTAGCCTGACCACCAGGATAGCCAGTAAGACCAGTATTAAATTGTGTATGAGCAAATAATTCGTTATTTTTTTTCTTCCCAATTGTATTATGAAAAACAATTGAATTATTAAGTTCAGGTATTTGTTCATAAAATTTTTTACTAATCAAATTTTCAAGTATTTTAATACCTAAATCAAAATCATTTTTTAAAACTGGAAATCTACAATAATTATAAACACGATAAAATTCATAAGTTAAAAGTGAAAAGAGTTCTATGCCACCAAAATTTAATGAACAATCATTAAAAATAAATTCAGAATGAATTAAATTTTTATAATCGAAAATTCTATTAAGAAAAAATCTTGTTGCAAAAACTGATTCTTTTAATAAGTTTAAATCAAGTGATATTTCCTCTAATTCATTTATTTTACTTAATTCTTCTCTGACAATGTCATATAAAATTTGCAACCAATTTTTATTTTCAAAAATTTTTATATGTAATAATTGTTCATCAAATTTAATTATTTTTTTTTCTTCCCAATTGCTAATTAAAGGTTCTGTTTTTAAAAATATTAAATGTTCAGTAAATAAAAATTCTAATATTAATTCATCATCAAAATTTTTTAAACTTATTGATAAAATAGCGTTATTTATTATTGGATTAAAAAAATATGCTTTTGCTTTTTCTTTATATTTAATAATTAAAATAGGAAATTTAGAATAAATTAAAGATTTGATTATAGCATTATTTTCTTTTTTATCAAAAATTCTAAATATACCATAATTTTCACCAAAAAATTTTTTTTCCTCATTAAATGGAATAGAAGAATTATTTGATAAATAAAGAAGCCCACCAATAATTAAAAATTCAAATTCATTTTTATTTAATGTAATTTGATATTTCATTCTTTATGTTTTTTTGAATATAAAAATTTTAATTTAATTGGAACACCATAAAAAACAAATTTTTCACGAAGTGCTTTAATAAATTGTCGTAAATGATGTTCTTTTATTTTTTCTTTACTTGAAACAGATAAAGCAAAAAAAGGTGGTTTTATTCCTATTTGAGTTATATATTTTATTTGATTTATTTTTTTTGTTTCTGTTTGTATCTCATATTCATTTTTAAAAGATAAGAGAAAATTATTTAATATAGAAGTTTTAATTCGTTTAGTATAATTTTCATATACAAATTTTACTGTTTCCATAATTTTATTTGTTCGTTGTTTTTTTAAAATCGAAATAAATAAAATTGGTATGTAATTTAAGTATGGTAATTTTTCTAATAATTCTTTTTTATAGTTATTTAATGTATGTTCATCTTTTTCAATTAAATCCCATTTATTTACAAGAAAAATTAATCCTTTACCATATTCTTCAATTAAAGAAATAAGTTTTATATCCTGTGAAGAAATGTTTTCAACAGCATCAATCATAAATAAAACAATATCAGAATATCTGATACTTTTAATCGCGCGATTAACAGAAAGAATTTCTAATTTATCTTCAATACTTTTTTTTCTGCGAATACCAGGCGTATCAATAATACAGTAATTTTTTTTATCATATTTAAAAAAACTTGAAATTGCATCACGAGTAGTGCCTCTGATAGGACTAATTATCATTTTATTTTTGCCTAATAATAAATTTGCTAATGAAGATTTACCAACATTTGGTTTTCCAATTATTGCCAGTTTTATTATTTCTTCTTCAATTTCTTTATTATTTATAGAAATATTTTCAACCATTTTATCAAGTAAATCACCAATATTTTTTCCGTGTAATGCAGAAATAATGAAAATATTATCAATACCCAATTCATAAAATTTATAAATTTCTTCTTCTTTGAAAAATTCCATTTTATTAATAACTAAAATAGTGTCATTTATTTTGCCAATTTTTATTAAATAATTTTTAATATCAAAATCTATAGGTGTTAAATCCTGTTTACCATCAACAACAAATAAAATAACAGAACTATTATTTATAGTTTCTAAAGATTTTTCTAAAATTAAATTACTAAAAGGAATATCAGAATTTTGAGAAAAATCAATACCACCAGTATCAATCAGAATAAATTTTCTATTATTCCATTCAACTTCAGCTTCTAATACATCTCTTGTCACACCAGGCGTCTCATCAGTAATCGCTATGCGTTTACTTATTATTCTATTAAATAAAGTTGATTTACCAACATTTGGTCTGCCAATTATTGAAATTATTGGTTTCATAATTTTTTATACATCATCCAGAAAAGGTAAAAATTCACTAATATTTTCAAATAAAAAATCAGGTGAAAATTTAGCTAAATATTCTTTATTATAATTACCACTTGCAATAGCAACAGAGATAACATTATTTTTTTTAGCAGCTTCAATATCTTTTGGTGTATCACCAATAATATAAATATTTTTCTTTTTAAATTTTTTACTAAATAATTCTTCTGCTCTTTTTTTTGCAATTGGCACTAATTTATTTCTATTTATATTATCATCGCCAAAAGCGCCAAATTTAAAATATTTTAAAATGCCCCATCTTGAAAGTTTTATTTTAGCACCTTTTTTAATATTACCTGTTAATAAACCAATATAAATATTTTTTCTTTTTGAGACATCTGCTAAAAATTCTCTAATGTTATTTATAACAGGGTCAAAATCAATTTTTTGCACTTCTTTTTTTAAATAATACAAATATCGATTAACAAATTTATTATAAATTTGTTTAAATTTTTTTTTATCAAAATTTATGAAATTAACTATATCTTCAAAAATTTGCGTATCAGTTTTACCATAAACATCAATAGAACTAATATCTTTATCAGAATTTAAAATTTCTTTTGTAATAATTTTTAATGAACGAAAACCGACACCGCGTAAATTTACTAATGTTCCATCTAAATCAAATAATAATAATTTATCTTCTTGCATTTTTTTGCCCTTTCAAAAATAAAAAATTAATTATGAATATATCACAACTACTAATAAAATCAAGTAATTTTTTATGTATAGAAATAATAAATTTATGATGAGAGAGAATTTAAACATTAAATATAATATATTTTGATGGTATATAAAAATATATGAGATATACTACTGAAAATATTATAACTGAGATTTGATTTTTTCTTTCCTAAAAAATAAATTTACTCTTAAACCATTTTTATCATTTCTATTTTCTAATTCAATTTTTCCACTAAAATAATTTATAATTTCTTTACATAAAGTTAGACCAATACCAGTACTTTTTTTAGATGATAAAGAAATAAATGGTTCAAATATTTTTTCTTTATCTTTTTCTAAAATACCAATTCCTTCATCTTCAATAATTAATTTAATAAAATCATTTTCAATATTTAAAAATAATTGGATATTACCACCATCTGGCATAGCATTAAAAGCATTATAGAGAAGATTGGTAATAAGTGTGTGAAATAGGAAAGAATTAAAATTAATTTCAATATTTATTTTTATATTATTTAAAATATTTATATTAGGCGGACAGATAATAGAATTAAGTATTTTATCAATTTCAGATTTAATATTTATTTTTTCAGATTTAATATTTTTCAATTTAGCGAATTCAGATATTGAATAAGTTACTTTTTCTATTTTTGAAATTTCTTCTTTTAATTCATTTATTATCTCATCAAAATTTGAATTATTTATATTTGATAAAATTAGTTTTATATTTTGGATAGGATGTTTAAGTTCATGTGCTAAACCTGATGATAATTTAGCAATGAAATCAATTTTATTTAATTTTGATAATTCCAGTTCTTTATTAAGAAGTTCTGTTTGATATTTTTTTAAACCATTAATCATCAAATTAAAATTATCAGATAATTTACCAATTTCATTATTAAGAGATAGATTTGATTTCAAATCAAGATTACCAGTTGAAATTTGATTAGTTAAATAAATTAAATGATTTATAGGGAAAATAATATTTTTTTTAACAATATAAGTAAGCAGAAAAGATAAGACGAGTACAGAAATAAAAAAAGCAATAATTAAAAGATAAAGGTTGAGTAATTGAATTTTATTAATAAAATTTTTTTGAGAACTATCTAATTTAATAATAATTTCTTTATATTGTTCAGTGATATTAAAAAAGATAAAAATAAAAAAAGAAAGAATAAAGAGAAGAACAATAAAAAAAATGAATAAAATTTTTTTTGATAAATTATGATATTTATTCATTATGCGGAATAATATAAGAACTACCGCCAATAAATTCTCTAATAGGTGAAGTGCTTGGAATATTATTTAATTTTTTATATTCAATAACAGTATCAAGTAAAGTTAAAGTACGAATACCACGAATATAAGCATCTAATCTACCTTCCATTCTTAATTGTTCAATGAAACTTTTTGAAGGGAAATTTTCACCAATAACAAATTTAAGAACAGGTAATTCATAAGGCAGACCGGAATTTATAACTACATCGGTTGAAAAGATATAAGGGATAATGTGTTTTAATTCACCTTTTCTTACATACCACCAATGACCTAAAGTGCCAGCTGGTTTATAACTTCGATATTGCATATCTCTAATCATTCTTTTAAGCATTCTAACATCAGCCCATTTAGTATAAGAACCATCAGTATTTCTGACAACATTCATTGATTCAATATAAATAGAAAATTTTTGATGTTGCGGAACAGAAGCAGTAAGTTTTCTATATAAGCCGTGTAAGCAATCAATGAGCAAAATTTCATCCTCTTTTAAATAAAATTCAGAATAAGATTGTCGAACGCCAGTTTTAAAATTATAATTTGGTTTTTGTATTGCCTGACCTTTCATTAATTTATCAAGATGAACATTTAATAATTCAATATCAATTGCTTCTGGCATTTCAAAATCATAATCGCCAAATTCATCTTTTGGCTGGTCTTTTAAATCTTTAAAATAATCGTCAATATTAAGTTGTTTTAATTTTAAGCCAATCTTTTTCAATTCAAGACCAGTAATAACAGTAGTAGTAGTTTTATTTGAACAGGATGGACCAGCAATAATAACAATTTTAATTTCATTTATTCTTTTTAAAATTTTGTCAATAGCAGCGAGAACATCATTTTTATATCTTTTTTCTGAAAGCATAATTAGTTCACGCATATCTTTATTATGTCTGCCTAAAACCCAATCATTTAATGAGAATATACTATCACATTCATGCTCAATATTCCATTCAAGTGTTTTTTGAACTATTTCGTGATGAATACCATTTTTAGTAAATTGTAATTCTGAAATTTCATTTGCTTTTAATTTTATTTTGCCTTCACGAAAAAGCATAAAACCTTCTGCAAGGTCAATTTCGCCAATATCTTTTAAAACTTTTTCAATTGTATCTTGAATAAATTCTCTATGCGGACAAATTTGATCTTTTCTTAATTCAATTTGTGAATATGATAAAATTTTATCAAAGAGAAAATTTATAATTTCTTCCTTTTCTACATTGGTTAATAACGGAAATAAACTTTTATTATTTGTATCTTTTTCATCAATAACATTCATTGTTTTTTTTATGAATTCTAATAAATCTTCTTTTCTATCAGAAACTTTATCAGGTGCAATTTGGTCTTTAAAAATTTCAAGTAAAACAATACACAATCGTTCAGTAGCAAAAGCATTTGCTAATCTATTTATTCTTTCTTCAGGATTAAAATTTATATACTTTGTTATGAAATCTTGTTTTAAGTAATTCAAATCATAAAAATCTTTATAAATTCTATCAGCTACTTTTAAAGCATATTTCTTTGCTCTTAATTCAGCAGTGTATTTACTGCAATTTTCAATATCAAGAATAGCTAACATTAAAGCATTAGCAATTTTCGAAATTTTAAAATCAACAATTTCATTATATTTATTGACAATTTTTGTTAATGTATTCGGTATACCCATTTTAATCACCTTTTTTAAAAAAATTATTTTTATTATATTTTAACTTTTTAAAAAGTCAATAAAATTAATATATTGCTTTAATTCAGGATTTTTAATATCTCTTCTTTTTTATCTGCTTCTATTATCTTTTCTATTGCTTTATCCAATTTTTTTATTTCCTTACATTTTCTTATTTGTTCTGCTTCTTTTGATGTTATTCCATATTTCTTATTTATTTGTTTTATTAAATCTTCCTGTTTGCCTTTTATTATTCTT
>Ga0209409_1000554_pt1 | contig 37926 bp, 32 predicted proteins | sample AD_JPNMR1_MetaG_FD_184424 | JGI IMG/M metagenome (GOLD analysis project Ga0209409, IMG submission 184424) | Active sludge microbial communities of municipal wastewater-treating anaerobic digesters from Japan - AD_JPNMR1_MetaG (SPAdes) (version 2) | ecosystem: Engineered > Bioreactor > Anaerobic... | reverse complement strand
AACAACTAGATGTCTTATTCTGTCATTTTTCAGTTTTACTGGAAAAGTTTCGAAAAACCTTATTTTTTTTGCACCTATTGTTCCTGTGGTAGCGTATTTCGCTGTCCAAAGAACTTATCTGATTTTTGAAAATAGATATGAAGAACAAAAGATAAAAGCAGAAATTGACAGATTGATGAGAAATGCCGGTAGGTTTGGCAATGGTTCTTCATTTGAAAGAATCGGTGACATCTATTTTTCAAAGCTTGATTTTGAAAATGCTCTGACGTGGTATCAGAAAGCCTGTTCTGTACAAGAAACTCCAGAAATTTCTCACAAAATCAATATAACAAAGAAAGAAATCCTTTTAAAGAAGAAGAAACTCTGGATTTGTCCTGCATGCAGTATGACAAATTCTACAAACTCAGGGAATTGCAAATCCTGTGGTGCATTGAGGCCGTCGATAAAGACACTGAAGCATGAAGTACAACACACCGCACCGTACCTGAAAAAGAATCTATTGGTATTTGCTTGGGTGTTGCTTTTTGCTTCTTTCTTTGTTTGGTTTATAGAAAATGCGAATTTCCTTACTTCGTTTCTTGTATTCTTTGGATTATTTGTGCTTCTGGCTTTATATTTTCTGTACAGACTTTTTTCAAATTAGAAAAGGAGAAAGAATGAATTCAAAAACAATCGTTATGAATGCAGTTGATAGAAAAAATACAGACAAAATCCCGCTTGATATATGGGCAACGGCTGAAACAATTGAAGCACTTTGCAGCTATTATTCAATACCTCATGAGGAACTTCTGAGAAAATTGGATATAGACATCAGGTATATTGACTTACAGATAACCAATGAGAATTTTGAGAAAATGCCGGATGGAAGCTTTCAAAGGCAACTTGATGAACATCGATTTGTTGACATCTGGGGTGTAACAAGAAAGAAAATCAATTACGGAAAAGGAGAATATTTTGAACTTGATGCATCTCCTCTTGGAGGGGCAGGCGATGTAAATGATATTGAAGCATTTCAATTACCAGAGCCGAAAAATTTTGACATTGTAACAAACAGATTTGAGTTGTATGAGGAATTTGCGATCGTTTTTACGGGTGATAGATTGACCACACGAACGAGTTTTTTCAAACTTGCAATGTACCTACGGGGGTTTGAAAATTTTCTTCTGGATTTACATATAAACAAAAAAATTGCACAGGCAATTATTGATAAACTCTTTGAATTTCACTATACACTCAATGAGTCGATATTCAAAAAATACGCTGATAAGATTGACATTTTTTTGCTTGGAGACGATTTTGGTACTCAAACAGGTCCATTGATTGGACTAGAAAGTTTCAGGGAATTTTTCAAGCAGCCCTTGCGTAAAATGATTGAACTCTGTCATAAATACGACATTCGGGCTATGCTGCATTCATGTGGAAGTGTGAAAATTTTCATTCCCGACCTGATAGAAATCGGTCTTGATATTTTAAATCCTGTACAGCACACGGCATTTGACATGGACTTAAAAGAATTGAAAAAAGAATTTGGAAAGGATATTTGTTTTCACGGAGCAATAGATGTTCAAAAGATTCTGCCTTTTGGTAGTAGAAAAGATATTGAAAATGAAGTAAAAATGTGTATTGAAATCCTTGGGGAAAATGGCGGTTATATTTGTGCTCCTTCGCACAATTTGCAGTCTGATATTCCGGTTGAAAATATCATTTATATGTACGAGTATGCACGTGATTTGAAATGAAATTTCAAATAATGATAAACGTGACTTGTGTTTTTTCGCTTTCTTTATAGCCAATCCGTACTGCCTGTGCTCTTAAAATTGATTTTCCTTTTGGAAGTGAAACGGGTCTAACATAAAGTTGCCAGTGTGAATCATTTCCGATTTTATACCCTATCGAAGCATCCTGTGTTGCACAATACATCTGGACTATGACTGGCCCTTTGAAACGAAAATTGCCATTCTGGCATATTACCTGTGTTCCGAAATTTTCTTCATTGATTGGGATAAACAGAACCGGCGCTGTTTGTGGTTGTTTTCCTTCTGCATACCATGCTCTTACCATTTCTGTTTCAGAAATGCTTCCCTTGTCGTTAATCTGTTTCATCCATTGGTTAAGTGCTTTTCTTAATTCTTCAAGCATCACTTTGTATTGAGGATTATCAGCAAGGTTGTTTAGTTCCCGAGGATCTTTTTCTGTATCATACAGTTCCTCTGCGGGTTTTGTTCTGAATGAATAAGATTCTGCACACTGAGGCAAAAACATACTTCCTTGGAGGTTTTGCATATTTCCCAAGAAATGGAACACCTTGCATATAAAAAGGTGGCTGAATTCCTGCAATTGAAAGGACAGTGGGTACAAGATCAATCGTGCTAATCAACCTTCTGCTGATAATTCCTGGTTTAAGATGTCTTGGCCACCTTATGATCAGTGGTACATGGATACCTGAGTCATAAAGCCAGCGTTTTCCTCGCGGTAATGGTCCATGGTCACTCCAGTGAAAAACGACTGTATTATCTGCGTGTCCGTCTTCTTCGAGTTGTTTCAAAATTTCTCCGAAAATTCTGTCATTGATTTCAATATTTGTATACATTCTGGCTATTGATTCTCTAACCTTTTTGGTATCTGGAAAATACGGTGGCAGTTTCACATCATCTAAATTGAAGGTAATCTCAGGGCAATTGTCTTGCCGCATACCACTTTCGTGGGTTTTCATCAGGTTAAACACAGCAAAAAATGGTTGATTTTTGTTTTTTCTGTTTCTCCAGTGTGTCTTTTCACCTGCTTGACAACCAAGATTGAGGGATTAAACTAAAAACCATCTGGTAATGTCAGAATAGTATGGCAGGATATGATATTTCTCTTTCGATTCTTCCCTGCAGGGCAAGAGGATAAAAAACAGGGTACAAAGTGAGGAATTTGCATATCGCAACCAAAACGTTCGCAAAGAGGAAAGTTCTATGAAGGCATTGTGGAATATTGTGTTGTGGTTTTCTGTAATTCCATGTTTTGCTGTTTCAAATCAGGCAATTGAAAAGCGATTGGTCAATATAAACGATATTCAGAGAACATACAGAATACAAATACCTGCGTGTTACAGTCCAGATAAGAGTTTCCCTCTTGTTTTTGTTTTGCACGGTGGAGGTGGTTCTGGCGAAAATATGCCTGCTTTTACAGGATTTGGGACACTTGCAGAAACAGGCGGATTTATCGCGGTTTATCCTGATGGTTATCAAAAGTACTGGAATGATGGTAGGGATTTTTCCTTTTCAAGAATGGATGATGTAAAATTTCTAAGGACAGTTTTTGAAACTGTTTCAAAGGAGTTCAATGTTGATAAAACAAGAGTTTATGCAGTGGGTATTTCAAATGGGGCAATGATGTGTTACAGGTTAGGAATCGAGATGTTTGATGTTTTTGCGGCAATTGCGGCAGTATGCGGAAATCTTCCTATGAAACTTGCGGATGGAAAGCCCAAAAACTTTGTTTCTGTTCTTATTATGAACGGTACCTCTGATTCACTTGTGCCCTATGATGGTGGTACGATACAAGTTTTTGGCAAAAACAGAGGTTATGTAATTTCTACTGAAATGACTGTGGAATTCTGGGTAAAAGCAAACAAATGTTTTGAAAAACTTCCTGAAAAAAATGTTGATATTAATAAAAATGATGGTTCACGCATAGTGATTAATACCTATGTTAATCACGATAATGGCACAAAGGTAGTTCTTTATAAAATTATTGGAGGAGGGCATACCTGGCCAGGCGGAATTCAATATCTTGCTGAAAAAATAGTTGGCAAGGTTAATAGAGATATAAAAGCAGAACAGGTAATATGGGAATTTTTTTCTACCTGTAAAAAGGAACAACAATGATTGCAAGCGCGAAAAAATTGAGGGATATTTATGAGAGAAAGCCGTATGCACCGTTTTTTCAGAGGGAATTTGGCTTTTTTACGCTTGAAAGATGGAAGAAAGAAGGAAAGATTGATGAAAGCACAAACCTTGATGAGATTTTTGGTTTTGACCCGCCGGGGAACTACAATCTCTGTCAACTTGGTTGGACCCTTGCCCCATTTGAACCGTGTTTTGAAACAAAGGTAGTTGAAGATAGGATTGATTATGAACTTGTTCAAGACGAATCTGGCAGGCATGTGCTTTTTTTCAAGGGCAGAAGAAATGGCTTTATGCCTGAATATATTTCACATCCAGTAAAGGACTGGAAAACATGGATTGAAAATGTTAAGTGGCGTCTTGACCCTAAGACAGAGGTCAGGAAACTTCAGTTTATGAACATACTGGCTGCATTAATTGATGCACAGAATAAGGGAATGATGATTACAGAGCGGGTAATTGGTGGTTATATGTACTTAAGATGTTTGATAGGCCCCTCTGAACTTCCCTTATTTTTTTATGACCATCCTGATATAATCCACGACTGCATGAAAAGCTGGTTTGAACTTGCAGATGCGATTATTGAAATGCATCAGCAATATGTGATAATTGATGAATTGTATTTTGGAGAGGATATATGTTATAACCATGGACCTTTAATTTCTCCTCGAATGATTAAAGAATTTCTTTTCCCTTATTACCAGCAGCTTATTACAAATATTAAATCACGACAGGCAAACTCAGGCAGGCATCTTTATTTTCATATAGATACTGATGGTTACGCTGTCTCTGTCATTCCGCTTTATAAGGAACTGGGAATGGATGTTATGAGCCCATTTGAGGTTGCTTCAGGTTGTGATGTTGTAAGGGATGGGCAAGTATTTCCAGACATTGCAATGTTCGGAGGTATAGACAAACGGATTCTTGCAAAAACGTCGGATGATATTGACAGGTATCTTGACAGGATTTTACCAGCAATGTATAAACGAGGTGGTTATATACCAACATGTGACCACGGAGTGCCTGAAGAAGTGTCTTTTGAAAATTATATGCATTACAGGAAAAGGGTTTTAGAATATAACAGATAGGCGCTTATGAACAGAAAAAATGTGGTAATAAAATTTTTTGCTCCTGTGATGGATGCAAGCATTAATGCATTGATGAATGCAATTGATCAGAAAATGCGGGAAGGTGTATCAAGATTTACAATTTTGATTTCTTCTCCTGGCGGTTCTGTTTTTCATGGTTTAAGTGCTTACAATTATCTAAAAGGTATTCCTGCAGAAATCATCACACATAATTTTGGAAGCGTTGATTCTATTGGTGTGGTGCTATTCTGTGCTGGCAAAGCTCGACTTTCTGTGCCTCAGGCAAGATTTTTATTGCATGGCGTCAGTGTGGCATTCAGACAGAATGAAAATCTTGAAGAAAAACAACTTGAGGAACGATTAAAGGGATTACGAATGGACATAGAAAATATCGCAAAGATTATTTCTTCAAATTCAAATAAGAGCGTAAGTGAAATAATTAATGCAATGCTGGAAAGAACTACATTGAACCCACAACAGGCAATTGAATGGGGTCTTGTACACGAAATTGTACCTGAACTTTACGAATCTGGTTCAGAGGTAATTTCCATTCACTTTCAAGCACATCAGACATAATTTCGGTTAATGCTTAATCTTCTACATCAATGCGGCCATACCACATTTCATTGTCGGGTTTTGAAATATGTCCGTAGATATGAATACTATTTAATGGAAGATATCCATTTCGTATGCTGGCGGTGTGAAATGTGGTGAATGGTTTTTTAAAATCTACGACTTTTCTATCATTGATATTACCGGTAGAATCGAGTGAAATCAAGTAATTTTCAGCAACAGTGTTGTCGCCTTCATCTTTTCCATATATTGAAGTAAAAACAAGCAATTTTCCTTTTCTTGTTATATGAAATCTACCCCAGAGCATGTTGATATTTTTCATACCACAGGGATATTGTTCTGGATGCTGTTCAGAAAACGATAAAATTGTTTTTCTTTCAAGAACTTTTTGCTCTTTTAATTGGGCATATTCAATCGAATAATTTAAAATTTCATCAGGGAAAAATGCTTCCCTTAATCTTTCATCACAACTTTTTTCCATCCAGAGTAGATGAATGATACCATTGTTATCTACATAAAGGTCAAGATTTCTAGCATTTCCTGCTGTTTTTTCTCTGTTAGATATTTCAACCCAGTATCTGAATGGTTCCTTTGTAATATCAGGTGTAAAAGAAAAAAACACCCTTCTTAAATCATAATCCCACTCTCTTGCTGTAATTTTTCTTTTATATTGCCTCCATTCCGGGATTGGTTCAATAATATCACTTGTTCCAAAAGAATATACAGCGCGATTTTTCAGTTGAACGTTACTATAACAGAGTCGTGTCGGTTGCGGTTGTGGATAATCATGTCCCCAGACCCAGTATAACTTTCCACAATGTGACCATCTGCCAGTTTCATCAAGAAACGTCCAGTAGGACCTGTCATAGCCCTTATTATGAAAAAGTATTGCTTCGCAATTTTCACTATCAGAAGAAAAATTTCTGTAGGAATGTTCCATAAAAACCACTGGCTCACTCCAGCAAGGCAGAGTGATTCGTCTGTTCTTATAATCAGGTGGAAAAAATTCAGAAACCCGTGGAAGGGCAACCCCCTGATATGCTTCTGGTTCAAGCATGAATGGATTTTCAGATACCAGAATTCTACCATCCTTAAAAATACAGATAGGCGATGGTTCCCTTGTTTTTTCTGTATCCTGCATAATGATATTCCATTTATCGTTTGCCCTTTCATATATAACCCATCTTGCACAGTTAAGCGGAGGAATATCCTCCAATGTTTCCCAGCCGCATATAAAAACTTTGTCTTTAATAGCAGCAATACATGAAGAACCAAGGCACCATAGAGGCCCTGCTCCATTAGTTTTCCACTTAAAACTATACACTTTTTCCTGAAATAATTGTGTGTTCATTTTATCTCCAGAACAAAAGGTCCAGAAACCAGTGGTATTTTTACTGGCCTTCCATTAATCTTTATTTTCAATTCTTCTGGTTTATCATTGAAATCTGTTCTTATCACAAGTAGTTTATTTTTTAATGCAAGCGCTGATAACACTGTATCAGGTTCTTCTGGAACATTCCATAACACGACTTTCCCATTAAGGATGAAATTATTAAACCTCAAACTTTCAACAAATACTTCGTGAACCACTTTTATTTCCTGTGCCATTTCGTTCACAGGTGACCAGACACAAAACGCATCGTGTCCCCGCAAAAGCATATGCCACAAAAGTTCCTTATATTTTTCCCTGCTTAAGGGTACAAAATCTGGTGGAATTTGTTCAGGTTTCAACACTGTTTGCCAGTGGACAAAACTGATAATCGGTACGCCTGATTTTGTGTTTTTTCCGGCAGATGTAATTTCCCTCATCAATGGATAAAACCAGCGATATTCTTTTTGTTGAAATGTGTAATCAGAGAAAAATTTATACCAGGTATATATCACAGGCATTGCCATTGTATAACCAGCATATTTAAATTCATCAAACCATTTTCTGTGGAGAGCGTTATGCTTTTTTTGATAAATCACGGCAGAAGTTTCCCTTTCGAAATAGTCATACCAGTATCTGTATCCGTCGTGTGGATTAACAGCATAATTACCAATAAGACAGTCAGGATAGTAATTTTTTACTGTTTTAACAAAAACCTCATTTTGAAGTTCCGCTCTTTTCGTTCTTATTGTTTTCTGGAAGTACTCAAAATTATCGATGTTTTTAATGTTTTGTCTACAAATTTTGCATTTTTTTGAATTTTGCCATGCATCATTCCACTCCATTGGTCCATCCACTTCCCAGTCCACTGCCCAATAATTGATTTTAATTCCCTCTTTTTTGTATGCCTGTAGAAATCTTTCAATTCTGTCTGTAATAACAGGGTATCTCTGTTCAACCCTGAAAGGACATCCAATTTTTATTCCTTTAGAAAAGGATGTATCAAAAAACGGTTTTCCGTCATCATCTGTATGGGCTGTTTCCTGAGAGCCATCGAAAAAGCGATGAACAATTGATGTTGCGTCAACAAACACAGGAAGATTAAGATTTTTCCTGATTTTATCAATTTTTATTGCCTCTTCAATGCCTTTTTCAATTCCTTCTTTCGGAATTCGCCAGCCAGTAAGCATGACAAGTTTTCTTTCGTCGAGTGCTTTCAAATAATTGGTAAGGTCTTCTTCTGAAAGATTTGTTGGAATGCGTGCCCAGACGAAAACCGGTAGTCGTTTTTCTGTATCAACTGTCACTGGAGTAGTGTTTTTAATCAGAATATCACAAATATTTTCCTGTGCCATCAGTGTTCCCCAGAGAACCAGTATAATAAAAATTATAATTTTTTTCACATCAACATTTCTGTTGGTTGAACAATGATTATTGTTTGATTGCTTAGCGTTGAATATTATAGTGAAATCTAGAGAAAAGGCAAATCAACCGCAATCTTTAGAAGTGCCATTGATTATAAGAACTATCATATTTTTTTATTGCGTTTACCTGAATCTATGTTAGAATTTTTTCATGACCGTGAGAATAAATGACATTGAAATTGAATGTACCAAAGGTGACATCACATCACAGCCAGATATTGATGTGATTGTGAATGCCGCAAACAAGCAACTTGCTCCTGGAGGCGGGGTTGCTGGAGCCATCCATCGAAAAGCAGGTCCAATGCTTTATGAAGAATGTAAGAAGTATGCTCCCATTCAAACCGGACAGGCAGTAATAAGCAAAGGATATAATTTGCCAAACAAGTTTGTTATTCATACTGTTGGCCCTGTGTACCATCATGAGAAAAATCCAGCAGAAAAACTTATGATGTGTTTTAAAAACTGCCTGATGCTGGCAGACAGTAAAGGACTAAAATCCATCGCATTTCCAGCAATTTCAACAGGAATTTTTGGTTATCCTGTTAAAGAGGCAGCAGAAGTTTCAATCAGGGCAGTTATTGAAACAGTCCTGGAAGTGAAATCTATAAGAAAAATCAGATTTGTTCTGTACGATGAAACATCATTTTCAATCTTTGAGCAGGCATTGAAAAAATATGAAGAAAAAAGTAATTCTTGACACTGATATTGGTTCAGACATTGATGATGCAATTTGTCTTGCATATTTGTTGTCGCATCCTCAATGTGACCTTATTGGCATTACAACAGTAACAGGTGAACCTGAAAAACGAGCGATGATCGCAAGTTATTTATGTGAAAAAGCAGGCAGAAATATTCCTATTTTTCCTGGTATGGCTGAGCCAATTGTAGGTCAACAGAAACAAAAGTTTGTCCCACAATACCAGTTTTTAGAAAAAATTGCATACAAAAAATCCTTTCAGGGAGAATGGTTTAACTTTTTGAGAAATACCATCAGGCAGTATCCCGGGGAAATCAATTTAATCACAATTGGACCTTTAACTAACATTGGAACACTTTTCAGGATTGATCCTGAATTGCCAAGATTATTGAAATCGATGTATATCATGGGCGGGATGTTTTTCGGAGAGAATAAAAAGGTTGAATGGAATATTTCCTGTGATCCTTTTGCTGCGCATTCTGTTTTTTCATCTAATATTGAAAAAATTTTCGTTTGTGGTCTTGATGTCACGACGAAAGTAAAGATGGGAAAAACAGAAATAATTCAAAAATTTAATGAGAGTAAAATCTTAAAAGAAGTTCTTCATTTTGCTGACATATGGTTCACAAAAAGAGATGTTGTTATTTTTCATGATATCCTTGCAGCAAGTGTTTTATTTGAAGGCAATATCTGTAAGTTTAAAAAGGGTAAGGTTTTTGTGGAGCAACTGGGCCAAACTGGTTTCATAGAGGATGAAAAAGGAAATACATGCGTTGCGTATGACGTAAATAGCCATCTATTCTTTTCACATTTTTTTGACATAGTAAAATCATAATTTTTATCAATCCAACAGATCCCGATATTCTTAACCATCTGGGATGTTTCATCTTTTCGGAGCCAGGTTTTTTAACCTGTGAACATTTTTTTTGCTTGTTCCCAGATTTTATCAAGTTCCTGTTGCTGTTGTTTGTCCCTATAAAACGAATGAGAATCAAGTAGTTTCAATGCCTTGCTTCGTGCCTTTTTAAGTAAACTTTTTCTTCCTTCTTTGTCCCATGCCATAAAATTGTCATTTGAAAATATATCTGATTCAAAAAACTCATTATGGTAATTTTCCAGAGTATTTTCATGCATCAAAAATGAACCTGCCTGTACGCATTCATCAATAGTTTCTATCAAGTCATCCTGGTCTTTAAAATCAAAACCATTTGCGATATGCTGAGCGAATTTGAAAATTTCATATTCTATAATCACCTCTTCTATAGACCCTATCTCATCTATGCAGCAGGTTCCAGACCATCCAAATTTTTTCATTCCAGCAAGCATCATTAAAACAAATCCTGCTGCATTGACGCCTACTTGCGCATCATCCGGTCTTTTTGCCATGGTATTGCACGCCTTCGCCATGACACTGGTGCCATAAAATTTTGCAACCTGATTCAGGGCAAGGTTGCCCATAATAAAATCAGGACCACCATAAACAATTGTTGCATATCGCATGTCAAAAGGATAAATAAATGGTGCAAAACTGACTTCTGATTCAGGCGCAATCATTTTTAATATACATGCACCACCCAGGACTTCTGCGCATGACTGTGCAATTGCACCCATGATATCAATCGGACATGTTGCACCTCTCATGGGCATGTTGCCGACTGAAAATGACGCTTTCTTTGGAATATATCTGATTGCCATTTCAAGTAGGAATGGATCAAAAGCAAGAGGGCTAATCATATGCATTCCGACCGTATAAGGCAAACCGATAACAATCTGGATCTCCTGAACAATATCAAAAACAACGGAATCACTAAAAATTCCAGCACCCCAGATTTTATCTGAAACATCAAGACACAATTTATATGTTGCCACTTCAGCAAGTTTTTGGGGTAAATCCTGCGGCATTACAATACTTGACCCTGATACACCCAGAGTGTGGGCAATTTTTGTAAATTCAATCATATCAGTTGTAGTTGGCTTTTTTATTTCGCCAGTTCTGAAATCATAACAACGCAGAGCATAACCTGATACATGAAATGATAGTTCATCATTTGAATAATGACTGGTTTTTGGAAAAGGTCCAATCAGTTGTTCGACAATTTCTGGAGCAATACAGATTCGAGTATCGTTTTTAATTTTTACACCTCTTTTTCCTTCCACTCTGTTAATGACGTATTGGGAGGGAGTATGGATTCCAATTCTATCAAGTATCTGCAAGGCATTTTCGTGAGTCTTCTTAATTTCATTTTCGGTAAGGCCACCAGACAAATGAAATTTTACTTTTGACATGTGAGCTCCTGATTGTAAAATTGTTAGGATATATTATCATAATGAATAGTGTCAGTAAATCATTATCAAAAGGGGTTTCGTATGGTTAATTTTAGACAGTTGAAGAACGAAGCAATGATAAAATTGTCTTTCGATAAATCTATAATTTGTGGTGCAAAGATTTCTTATTCTCTTGATGGGAAAATTTATCTTCCCTGTGCAATTTTTCTTGATAATTCTGCTGATGTACTGCTTGACTCAACATTTTGGGAATGGAACCAGGCAGTTCAATTTGGGAATATAAGATTCAGAAATAAAGTTCATCCTGTTTACTGGAATCTGTATCTTAATGAACTTCACAATTATTTGGGAAATATAAAAACCCGTGTTGAAATACTCGATGAATCCGGCACAATAAATACATTTGAGAAAACTCTTGCTATCGAACCGTCCTGTGCAATCTTTATTAATGATTGGGGAAAATTCTTAAATGATGATGGATGGAAAATTACTGATGGATGTCTTACTTTTGTTCCACAGAAAGGTCCTTCAACAATTTTTATTAGACCTCAAATTTCAGGTAAATTTCAGGTATATTTTGGACTGAAATATGGAATTATTCATATGAAAGTGGGTATTTCGGATGAAAAGGTAAGGTATCCCTTTATTGCTGAAAGAACAAGACCTGAATTTCAGAATAAGTACCATAAAGAGATTTTCTGGAAAACTGTCAATTTTAGTTCTGATACTGCTATTGAAATCAGCCCAACTCCAATGACTGTCAGACAGCCAGACCAGTATCCTTTTGGTTCAATGGCCTACATTAAATTGGTTCCTGTATTTAGAAAAGATTATCTAAAAACATCTTCTCGATGGAATGACAAATCTCTTGCACTTTATTTTGAACCATATTCCTGGGCATTTTACTATGACCTTGATACAAGTGAAAAGGTGAAGGAAGCAATGATTTTATTCAAGGAGATGGGAGCAACTGAGGTTCACACACAGGTTATAAGGTTTGGCTCAAAAGCACTTCATCACAGTAGAGTAGTTGAAAGACATGATAAAGGCGCAATGATGGGAGATGATGGAACTTTCAGCCCTGGACCAGCTGCAATGGTGAGAGCTCTTGATATTCTAAAAGAAACAAATGATGTATGCCACTATCTTGGAATTAGTCATTTCGCAAATGCCGGGCTTACAAATTGCTACCCTGGTACTGATTTAGAAGAAAAAATTTCAAGGCAGCATCCAGAATGGAGAACTGCAAATATCCTCAGATTCAATGTTCCTGAAACAAGAAGGTATGTCGTTGAAGTGCTCAAAGAATTTGTGGAATGGGGAAATGATGGGATTTCCATTGATTGCATGAGGTACCCATATTATCACACAGAAGAAGACCTGTTGAATCTTTTCCACGAGATTAGAAGAGCAATGGATAAAATTTCAAATACAAAGATACCATTGACTGTGAGAATTCCTGCTGAAGATATCGTTTATTACAGAGTTTTTGAGCAACTTGCCAGAAAAAACATAGTTCAGTGTGTGATTCCGTCAAATCTTTTGACACGTTATCCGATATTTTCTCTAAAACCATATTTGAAATGGAAAGATTATGGCTGCAAAATATACGGAATTATCGATGGCTGGCTCATTCATATGGCTTCGTATCTTAATTTTCAACTTTCTCTTTACAGGTTCCCTTCAGATATCAAAAATGATATCAAGAGATTTTTCAATGAGGGGGCAGATGGAGTATTTGTCTATCAGGCAGATCTTTATTGTGCTGACCCATTTACAAGGGATGTGCTGAACTGGAAGCAATGGAAAAAGAAATAAGAATAGGAACAAGCGGTTTTTCTTTTCCTGATTGGAAAGGCGTCATTTATCCTGAGAAAATTTCTTCAGCAAAGATGCTGGAATTTTATTCGAAGTATCTTGGTTTTAATGCAGTTGAAATTAATTCAACTTATTATCAGATGCCGACATCAAAAATTTTTCAATCCATGGTTAATAAAACCCCGCAGGATTTTGTATTTGTTGTCAAGGCATTTAAGGGCATGACCCATGACCCTTTTGACAATCGTCTGGAGAGAAGACCCGATAGCGACCAGGTGAAAGAATATTTTTCTCAATTTAAAGAGGCAATAAAGCCACTGTTGGAAAGCAATAAACTTGGTGCAGTGCTTGTGCAATTTCCGGTGTTTTTCTATCCATCAAAAGATTCAATAGAGTATATTTTGCAAACAAAAGACCTTCTATCAGATATACCGGTGGTTGTTGAATTCAGGAACAATTCGTGGGCGCATGAGAGATATTTTAAGTTTCTTGAAGAAAATAATATTGCACTGTGCGCAGTCGATGAACCAAAAATTCCACGGCTTATGCCGCTTGTGGACAGGGTAACTTGTTCTATTGCATATTTACGTTGCCATGGAAGAAATCCGAACTGGTTTAATGTTTCTGTTTCTGAAAGATACAATTATAATTATTCAGAACAGGAATTAAGGGAAATAGAAAGGGTTGCTCAATTGATGATGCAGAAAGCCAGAGTGAGTTTTATCTTTTTTAATAACTGCCATGCTGGATATGCTGCGAAGAATGCTATGAGGTTTGCTGAATTACTCGATGTCCCATTAGGAAAACAGGATTTATTCTAACCAAATGCGACATCCAGTATCATCATTACCAGAAAACCAAAAATTGTACCAGTGGTTGATAAATCTGTGTTTCCGTGTTTCTGGGCTTCAGGGATAATCTCTTCAATGACAACAAAAATCATTGCGCCTGCTGCAAAACCCATTGCATAAGGAAGAAGAGATTTTGCCCACATGACACCAATTGTTCCTATTATCGCAAATACTGGCTCAACAATTGCAGAAAGTTGCCCATACATAAAACTTTTGAATCTGGGGATTCCTTCTCTTCTTAGGGAAATTGAAACAGCAAATCCCTCAGGTAGATTCTGAATTCCAATACCAAGGGCAAGGGTTAATGCTCCTGTTAGTGTGACATCAGAAAGCCCAACAGATGTAGCGCCAATGGCGACACCAACTGCAAGTCCCTCAGGAATGTTATGAAGTGTAATTGCAAGAACAAGAAGCGATGTTGTACTTAAGGAAATTTTAATTCCTTCAGATTCTGATTCAGGAAAACCAAGATGGAGATGGGGTAAGAACTTATCAGCAATTCTCAGAACAGAGGAACCAAGGAAAAATCCTATCCCTGCTGGGAACCAGGCAAAATATTTCAAATGTTTTGACATTTCAATTGCAGGCGCCAGAAGGGACCAGAAACTTGCGGCAATCATTACTCCAGCGGCAAAGCCCATCATAAAATCAAAAAGTTTTTGATTAAAGGATTTTGCCGCGAAAACAAGTCCGGCACCAACTGCTGTCATTGCCCAGGTAAAAATTCCTGCCAAAAGTGAAACAAATGTAATAGGTAGATTTCCAAGTTTTTCAATCACATTTATCCTTCTACTTTAATTTCTCGTTCTGCCAAAATTCTACTAACTGTTTTATTTTACCTCTGTCCACCTATCTCTTTTGTTATCTGTTGCTTCGGTCCTCTTTCCTCTTCCTCTCCAGTTATCATAGAAAATAGATATCAGGCGTGCTTTTATTTTAACATTTAGAATAAGGCGGTTGCCAATAAATACTTTTCCCCTTATAATTTTTTGAATGAGAAACAAATTTCATTCACTTCCCGCAAAAGAAATTTTGGGCTTTCTCAGCAGATTTGAAAATTTTTGTCTGCTTGAGAGTGCTCTATGCGATATTGAAAATTTTCGCTCAATCATAAGTTGGGGACTACTTTTTAAAAAGTTTTCATATGACAGTAGTTCATTTATTACGCATGTGAAATGGGCTGAAACGATATCAAAAAAAGGACATTTTGTTTTATGCATCCTTCCATATGAAGCGGGAATAGCGATTGAACCTGCCTTCAATTATAACGAGAAATTACCATATCCTGCTATTTTTTTGGTTTTCAAAAACAATATAATCTTTGACCACAAAACAGGTAAATTTTCAGGGAAAATCCCTCTGAAGACAGAAAAAGGTTTCAGTTTCGGATGGAAGATGAAAGAATTATGGTTTGACACCAATCTTTCCGAGTATTCAAAGAATATCAAAAAGATAAAAAACTATATTAAACAGGGAGAGACATATCAAGTAAATTATACAATCAGAAGCAAGTTTCAATTTTCTGGTTCGGTTTATACGATGTATCTTGATTTAAGAGAGATGCAAAAAGTACCCTACTCTGCATTCATTAAGATTGATGATCAATTTATTCTTTCATTTTCTCCTGAACTATTCTTTAGAAAAACAAGTTCTTTGATAATTACAAGACCAATGAAAGGAACAATTCGGCGTGGACAAAATCCCGAGGAAGACGAAAATTATAAAGAAAAACTCAGGAAAAGTATCAAGGATCGTGCAGAAAATCTTATGATTGTGGATATGATGAGAAACGACCTTGGCAGAATCTGTAGATACGGTTCAGTAATCACAAATCCTTTGTTTTGTATAGAGAAATACAGGACCCTTTTTCAGATGACTTCAACAGTTTCTGGTATTTTGAAGCCAAATATGACGCTTGTTGATATTTTCTCTGCGCTTTTTCCTTCTGCTTCAATCACAGGAGCGCCAAAAATTAGAACCATGCAAATCATTAAAGAGATCGAAAAAAGTCCGAGAAAGATCTACACAGGAACAATAGGTGTAGTAAAACCAGATGGAGATTGTGTATTCAATGTTGCTATCAGAACCATAATGATAAATGGCAAAAAAGGAGAGATGGGCACTGGCGGTGGAATTGTATATGACTCAAAAGCAAAGAAGGAATACAAAGAATGTCAATTGAAGGCATCATTTCTTATTTCTGGATGTAAAAAAATGAAGTTGATTGAAACCATAAGATGGACATCAAAAGAAGGTTATTTTCTTCTGGATTTACACATGAAAAGATTATGTAAAAGCGCAGAATTTTTTCATTTCATCTGCAACAGATCGAACATTATTGAGCAACTTAAAAAAATTACTAAAAACTTCAAAACCGATAAAATATACAGGGTCAGATTATTATTATCATCTGACGGTACGGTTTCCACCTCTTATCAGGAAATTCAACCTATAACTGACAAAAATGTAATGGTGGCGATTTCAAAGAAGAAAATCAATCCTGATAACATTTTTCTTTTTCACAAGACAACGATTAGAGATGTCTATAATAAAGCGCATTTACTTGCTGTGAAAAATGGTTTTTTTGACATAATTTTTGAAAACAGTCGGGGTGAAATTACAGAGGGGGCAATTACAAATATTTTTATAGAGAAAAATGGGATTCTTTATACACCTGCAGTTTCTTCAGGGCTTTTGCCAGGGGTATTCAGAGAATATCTTATCAAAAATGGTCGTGCAACGGAAAAAGTTATTACCAGAGATGAATTAATCAAAGCAGACAAAATCTTTGTTGGTAACAGTGTTAGAGGACTGATAGAAGTAAATCTTGAAATTGTTTAATGTGTTATTTGTTTTCTTTAATGTACTGCTAATACCGCAATATACTTCAGTCGTAATCTTATCATTCTTATATTTTTCAGATAAAAACAGGCAATTTACTAAATTGCATATCAATTTTTAGATTTTCAAATCGTCAATAATTTTTGCCATGATAAAATCATTGGGTGTTAGTCCTTTTGATGCATGTGTTGTTAAAGTGATTTTAACCTTGTTATATTGTATAGATATCGTCGGATGATGCCCCTGCTCTTCTGCAACCACCGCCAGAACATCAACAAAAAGTTTTGATTCCATAAAATTTTTAAACTTAAATTCTTTTACAATTCTTTTATCTTCAACTAGAACCCAACCAGGACATCCAGCCAACAGCTTTTCTATCTTTTCCTTTGTCAGCGGAGGAATCCCTGTTTCACAGGGTTCGCATTTTAAAGAAGTATCAGATTTCATTCCTGCAACAGGATTTTCTAAAACCATTTTTACATTTTCTAATACTTCCTGGTAATCTTTGCTTTCTGTAATTTCTTCGACAATTTGAAAATATCTGACAACATTGTTTTTGTCAACAATCAATGCTGAACGCGCCAATAAATTTAGTTCTTTAATAAGCAAACCATAGTTTATTGAAAATGAAGAGTATCTGTAGTCAGAGAATAAAAAAATGTTTTTTATATTGCTTGCTTCGCAAAATCTTTTCTGTGCAAATGGCAAATCTTTACTTATAAATCGCATACGGGTGTATCAAGGGATGGAAAAGAAGTGATTATTTTGATTTTTCCATCGAATTTTTTAAAGGTACTTCCTCTAATTCAGAGGATACGATAGTGAAGTCAGGTGCAAAATCTCCCTTTTTTATATTCCGTCCTATCAGATTTAGTTGAGTTCCTTTGAACTTTACCTGTTTCATCTCGACCGTGCTATTTCACACGTTAATTTTTGATAGTAATTCCTTTATTTTCTCCACCCTTCTGGCTTTGTTATCAATAACGCCAGAATTAAAAGATTCCTCAAATGTTTTTTCCTGTTTTCTGTAAAAAATCCCAAGAGGGATTTTGGAATCAGAATTATAATCCCATTCTCTTGCCTTGTTTAGCGCCTGTTGAAAATCCTTTTCGCTATTGTCGTTCATTACATAAACCCGTTCATCATAGTACTTGTACATATTATAAAATGTTACGCAAACCTGTAACACATCAACAATTGAAAATCCTTTGTGTAGTATCGCTTCCTTAAATATTTTTTTAAGCAAGTCAATTCCATGAGAAAAGCCTCTTGCAACAAAGCTGGCATTACTTGCGAGCATTAATTCAATTGGATTAAAAGGTTTTTCCTGGTTGCCAAAAGGCGTTGAACGACCTTTGAAACCAGATGGCGAGGTGGGTGTAAATTGACCTGTGGTTAATCCATAGACACGGTTGTTGTGAATAATCATAGTAATGTCAATGTTTCTTTTCGCGGCGAATAGAAGATGTTCAAGCCCTTCACCATAAGAATCGCCGTCTCCAGAAAAGCCAATAACCTTAATGGAAGGGTTAGCGATTTTGATTGCTTCTGCCACAGGAACAACCCTTCCATGCAGTGAATAAAAACTGTTGATGTTAATGTAGTCAACAATCTTTGCGTGGCAACCAATTCCAGAAACCAGAACAAAATTTTCTTGAGGTATCCCTCCATCAATAAGTTCTTTCAACACTAACTTTATTGCATTGAGAATCGCAAAATTACCACAACCGATGCACCAGGTATTTTTAGCGCTGGTATTGAGGTTTATCTGACTCATTTTTCATACCGCCTGTAAGTGATTTTCAAGTTCATCAACTGAAAACGGTCTACCATCATATTTCAAAATTTTCCTATTAACTGAATATCCAAATTGTTGAATAAATGTTGCCAGTTGACCAGTTGCATTGCATTCAACAGAAATCAAATTTTTCACTCCAGCCATCGCTTTTGCAAACTGTTTTTCGGGGAATGGATATAAAACGACTGGCTGAATGACTTTTAATCCAAGTTCTTCGCACACCTCCACACAAACCGGTGTATTAGAACCCCAGCACAATATCGCAATTTCAGAGTCGACTTTTCCATAGACATTCACGCATTGACAAAGTTCTTCAAGTTCCTTTTTCAAAAATTTAATTTTTTTTATTCTTTTGTTCTGCATCTTCGCAGTTATAACAGGGTCTTCTGTTGTTATTCCACTTTCATCGTGTTCGTAACTATTGACCTTCACCACTGCCTTGCTTTCTGGCACAAAACATAATGGCGAAACACCATTGTCTGTATCAAGATAACGTTTGTATTCTGTCTTCTTATCCCACATTAAAATATCAGCATTGCCAATATTTTCTATTTTATGCGGGTCAAAGTTATAAATACTTTCTGCGAGTGTCTTATCAGACAAGATTATGGATGGTATCTGATATTTCCAGGATAAAGCAAGGGAAGTCCCGGCCCAATAATACGCCTGCTCACAATCGCATGGCGCAACGACAAAGCGAGTAAATTCTCCATGTCCGCTGTACATTGCATAGAATAATTCTGTTTGTCCAGTATATGTTGGAAGTCCGGTGCTTGGACCTGTTCTCTGGCCAAGTACAATCGTAACCGGTAATTCAGCCATACCTGAAAGACTCAAACCCTCGTTCATCAGGCAAAAACCACCGCCTGATGTTCCAACGGCAGATTTTTTCCCTGCATAGGCAAATCCAAGAGCCATCATTATTACAGCAATTTCGTTTTCAGCATGTATGACATTAAGACCGAATTTTGGGGCAACGCCTGCAAGAAAATGCAATAGTCCTGATGATGGTGTCATGGGATAGCCAATATAAGCATCAAGTCCACCAGCAATAAGGCCTAGTCCTAATGCTTCATTTCCAGTTAAAACTGGCAAAGAATTTTGCTGAATCTTTTCAATGTTTATGATTTGTTTTGCGCTGTCATATCCCCTTTTTGCTACTTTCAAATTCAATTCAACTTCCTTTGGTATCGTTATTCTTAGAATTTTCTCAACGACATCCCACTCAATCCCTGCTGATTTACTGAAAGCGCCAATAAGGCAGGAGTTTCTCATCAGTTCTAAAGCATTTTCTTCCTTTAAAATCATGCTGATTGGAATTCCTGTTCCACAAATGTCAGGATGTGTTTTAATCTGATCAGAATCATAGATGTAAAAGCATTGATTTTTTAAAATTTTGCGATGTTTGTCCAGGGTTTCTGAGTTTAATGCAATCAGTATGTCTATCTTCTCCTTGTGTGCAGATACTTTTTTTTCTGAAGCCCTAATGATTGAAAATGTGTGGCCACCTCTGATCAAGGATGGATAATCTCTGTGAACAAATATTCTGTAACCTATGGAAGATAGAATATGCCCAATAATCACACTTGCCCTATCTATTCCATCGCCTGCTTTTCCGCCAATCAATATAGAAAAATCTTTTACCATATACCATTCTCACTCATAAAACATTTTCTATGCCTGACCTCGATTCCATAATCCTTCGCTTTTTTAATTGCCTGCTCTGACTCAGAACCTGGTTGCATCCATATTTGTTTTATTCCAAGATTATGACATTGTTCAATAATAGTCAAAGTAATTTCTGGTTTCACCACAGTTACTACAAGGTCAGGTAATGGCTTAATTTCTTCGAGTGAAGTGTAAATACGTTGTTTAAGAATTATTCCATTTTTCGGGTTTACTCCAAAAACATTAAATCCGTTTTGGAGAAGGTCTTCAAACATCTTATAGCCCATTTTGCTTTGGTCTGCTGATACTCCAACCAAAGCAACCCTTTTATTTTTGTAATCATCCATTGTATTTCTCCGGCATAAGTATGCAAGTCCAACATTATTATAACATATCGCAACTATTGGAATTCTTCTTGAACAAGAAATTTCAACATCCAGGCATCACTTGTTGAACTTCTTGCACTGATTTTTTAATATCGCCACACTATAGCATAACAGTTTTTCCAACGATTCAATCAGTAAGGTTACTTTTTTACTTTTCTAAATTTCTGAGAGAAAATTTCAGAGATAAGATTAGATTTCCAGTACCTTTCAGTGAAGTAATTTTGTCTTTATGTTTTTTGGCAAGCATATGTTAAGAAAGGCAAAATAATCATTAAAAGTAGCAAAAAAACTGTAAAAATTGCTATTTCATCGGCAGAGTTTATTTCATCTATTCCCCTGCCACCCTATAAGGATTTTTTTATACAAGATTTACAAACTATAAAACTCTTGGGCCAGTGTAGGTTTTTATTACAATTTATATTATAAAAAAATTTTCTCACCATTCATTTTCAAAATTCTCAAAATCCTTCACAGGAGCAATAAATTTTGAATCTTTCAAAATTTCAAATCTCTTTTTAGCACTTTCTATCTTAATTCTTTCTTCGGGCTTTAATTCATAAATATTGTTAGTTCCCTTTGTTTCAACTACAAAATAAATTTTTTCTTCTACATACCCATCCGTAGTTTTCTCTACTACAATAGCCCAGTCAGGCGTATAACTTCCTGCAGGGGTTTCTATAAGATACCATTCAGGTAGTTTTACAAATAATTTTATCCGTGACTCACTATCAAGTGCCTTGGCAAATTCTTCTTCTATATTTGATTCTTTGATTATTCCATCGTAAATTGACTTTTGGACTTTGAACACATATTTACCATAACTTACTACTTCCTCCCTTAGAAGACTGGCATTATAATTTTCTTCTATATTAACATACTGAATATTTTTAACCTCAAATAACTTTTTAGTTTCCTTGATAATTTCTATAACCTTTTCTATATATTTTTGAGGATTCAAAAATAAAAGATGAAGGTTATTAGTTTTTTCAAATATTTTTAATATTGTCTTTTTAGTTAAATTGGTTTCTCCCTCAATAAAGGATATAAGGTTAGAAATTCTAATAATCTTTAATTTTTCTGATGCCTCTCTAATAAATTCTTCATCAAAGAATCCTGATTCAATTTTATCTATTCTAACTTTTTTAATACTTATCCCTAACTCTTTGATTTCAATTTTTTGTATTTCTTTTAGGCAATTCTCTATAAATTCTTCACTATTTATATCAACGATATACTTTGCTTTCGGTGATACTCTATTCCATAAATTCTTAAACAAATCCCCTTGAATAACTTCATCTTTACGCTTTATTATTATTCTTTGCCTTCTTTCCTCAACAGGTGGTGCTTCTTCTCCTACTTCTTCTCTATATTCTGTCTGCAATCTTTCTAAGTATTCCCTATAACTTTCATTTGTAACCACAGTTAATAAATTTATATCTCTATCACAAATTCTATCTCCATTTTGATTAACAGGCAATCTCAAACCTCGTCCAATCTCTTGCCTTTTTTTAATCTCAGAAGTAGAATAAGCAAGCGTGCAGATATTAAACACATTTGGATTATCCCATCCCTCTCTTAATGCAGAATGAGAAAATATAAACTCAACAGGTTCTTCTAAAGAAAGTAATCTCTCCTTATCTTTCATAATTAGGTCATAAGCAGATTCATCTTCTTCAATACTTTTCTCTTTTTTCATTTTTGAAAAATAACCACTACGAACTTTTTTAACATCTAAATTTGAAAATTCTTTATATCCGTTCTGAATTAATTTATTAAACTCTTCTTCAAACATTTTTCTGACAACCCCGTCTTCTAATAAATAATCATCAACTCTGTTTAAGAAAAATAAACTTAAAACTTTAATCCCTTTTGGATTTAATTGTTTCTTTTTTTCCAAATGCTCTCTAATTGTTTCCCTGACCATTACACGAATTATCTCATCTTCATCTATTGAGGATTTGCCTTCATCAATTTTCACGCCATTAGAAAATGAGATATATCCACTTCCTTTATTTATTTCGCTGACAATAAAGCCATCATAGTATGGATTTTCTGTTTTATCTGTCAAGTTATCACCATGCTTAATCGTTATTGTTTTTAGTTTTATCCCTTCCTTCGTCTTAACAAAAACTCTGACCTTTGCTTTTAAACCACTTGAATTTGATTCAATCTTTTCCAAAATTATTTTTTTACTAGCCGGGTCTCCTTCTTCAGTAATAGATAGAACCTCTATTTTTTTGACCAATCCTAAATTGTAGGCATCATAAGGGGTTAGTTTATACACCAAATTGTAGATATCTCTATGGGTTGCAGAATATCTCAGGACCAAAAGCGGATTCAATTGTTCAATCCCCCATTGTGTTGCCCCACCACCCATTTTTTGTGGTTCATCAAGTATAACAATTGGCATTGTTTTTTTGATAATCTCAATTGGTTTATCGCCCATTTTATCGTGAATATTATGAATGATATTTATATCTTTATTAAAAGCATCTCTTGTAATTACCATTATTTGAAGATGTGTATCCTGCCCAAACATTCTAATCATTACAAGATTATCGGATTTATATGGAAAATAAGTATATGGCAAGTTATCATACAACTGCTTGAAATGATCTTTTGTAATATCTAATGTTTTTAGTACGCCCTCCTTAATTGCAACAGATGGTACTACAATAATAAACTTTGTCCACCCATACTTTTGATTTAATTCTAAAATAGTTCTCAAATAAACATAAGTTTTACCCGTCCCTGTCTCCATCTCAATGGTAAAATTGTATGGCTCGGTAAGGTCTTTTTCTTCTGATAGAGGCAAACTATTTCTCTTTTGAACTTCCCGTAAGTTTTCTAAAATCTTTTCTTTTGGAATGTCTGATATATTTGGAATGGTTTGAGAAGTATAATTATATGGCCTTTTAACCTGTCCTTTGAATATATCTACAACAGAATTTATTGCATCAATCTGAAAAGATAATCTTGGGTCAAACTTTAGTTTAAGCATCTGTTTCAATCCCCAATTTTGTAAAAACTAAATTTCTAATCCTTTTTGTTAACTCATAATAGAATTTCACTTCTGCCATATCAGGAATATAAAATTCTTCTGCATAACGAACATCTATGGCAAAATCAGTTAAATTTTTAACATCAATATCTGAAAAATCTTTATCTATTTTACTGCACTGTAAAAGTAATTCCTCAATAATATGTATTTTTTCAAACTCTTTTTTGTGATATATTAAAAATGCCTTCAAGTATTTTTCTACTGCTTGCTGACAATGAAAACAAACAGCATCTTTAACTATTTCTTCTTCTGGCAGTTTAAGTTCATGTTCAACAATTTTCAAGTCATTATCTGCTTTGGTAATCCATTGTTTTATATATTCATCTATCATAATCTAACACCTTTTAATAAAGCGATTCTTGTAATACTCCCAATTTTATCTTGATAATAATTAGCGTCTTTTTTTGTTCTTATAAGTACATCTGCAAGTATTCGTTTCTCTATTAACTTTTTTCTTATATAACTTGAATATTGTCGTTTATCCTTTATATTTAATTCTTGTTCTATAATAACCATAATATCGTAGTCACTATTCTCTTTGTAATCTCCCCTTGCCCTTGAACCAAACAATATTATTTGAGCATCAGGGAAAATACTTTTAATTACCTCTTTTATTCTTTCTAAATTTTTATCTCTCATTTTAAATACTCCCTACTTCGCTTAAATCACCTTCAACCTTACAAAAGTAGTTAAATTTATCTTATCGCTATCTGTTAAGGCATTATCTAAAAATACAAACATTTTACCTTTATATTTTGATGTTCTTATCTCCTCAATTGTCTCTTTACTAATTTTGTCTTCAAGGTTGATATAAAAATCTAAGTTTTGTTCCTCATCCTTAACATAATAAAATGTGCCGTCTTTAATCTTAATTTCATCAATTTTTGAGTTTAAATTTAGTCCTTCTTTTAACATTACTTCATAGATAACATCAATCTTCTGCCAGCCAGAAACAAGTGGCTGGTCAACCCACATTTCAAGCCACTTAAGGTATTTTTTCTTTAACTCTTCTTTATCTTCTGATGGGTCAAATTCAAATTCATCTTTGAGATTAAAGTTTGACCTATCAAGTTTAAAAACCTTAAATCCAAAATCCAAATTCCCCTTTTGTAAAGGGGTGTCTGCGTTAGCAGACGGGGTATTTTCTTCTCCATATTTTTCCGATACCCTTCTCAACCTCTCAATACAAATATCCGCAACAGTTGGGAATTCTCTTTTTATCTCCTCATCCTGAACCTCTTCATCTAATTGGACAAGAATAAACTTTCTTCTTCCGCCATCCTCTTTATTTAAATCCCAAACAGCGTGCCCGGTTGTGCCTGAGCCAGCAAAGAAGTCAAGGATTAGAGAATCTTTGTCTGTGGAAATAGCCATAGATTTTTTAATAAGTCCAACCGGTTTAGGATTGTCAAATACTTTCTTCCCGTCAAATACTTCAATCAAATTTTCATTAGCCAGCTTTTGAGATTCTATATCGTCCCATATTGTATGAACAGTTATATCAGATACATCCTTTAAATATTTTTTATGGTTAGGAACATTTTTACTCCCTTTAAAAACAATTTTGCCGACAATAAACCATTCTTTATTTTTTACATTTACCTTTATAGCATTTTTCTTGTATATTTCTAGAAATTTATCATCTTTGTCTCCACCCATAAACGTTTTCATTTTATCTATATTATAACGCCATCTATTTCTAAAAACTTTTGTGCCGTCAATGGATGGAATTTCGTATTCATATCCACCTGTTCTTACTGTCAAATCTTGTGTTGACCAATTACCTTCAGGATCATTATCTGGATTTATAAATTCGTCAACTTTGTCTCTTGTTAATCCTTTTACCTCTATTTCCTTCTTATTTTTTGCATACAGGACTAAATAATCGTGTCTTACATCAATATCTACAGCCATATTTCTAGTAGAACCTGTTATCCTGATTATATTTGCAACAAAATTCTCCTCCCCAAAAATCTCATCCATAATCATTCTTAAATGATGGACTTCATTGTCATCAATTGAGATAAAAATTACTCCATCATCTCTTAATAAACTTCTTGCCAAAAATAATCTTGGGTAGATAAAATTAAGCCAGTCAGAGTGATACCTTCCGCTTGCTTCTGTGTTTGTCGTTAATTTCTTGCCTTCGCTATCAATCTGTCCTGTCTTTTCAAGGTAATCCTTTAGTGGCTGTTTAAAATTGTCTCTATAAATAAAATCCTTGCCAGTATTATAAGGTGGGTCAATGTAAATCATTTTTATTTTACCAAAATATGGCTTAAGTAAGAGTTTAAGTGTTTCTAAATTCTCACCGACAATAACAATATTTTCTGTCTTATCAAAATCAATTGATTTTTCTTTAACCGGTTTTAAAGTTCCATAAGCAGGTGCTTGAATAAGTTTGAATAACTCACTTTTCCCAGCCCAATTAAAATAAAACCTATCATCTTCTTTTTCAATAAGTTCCCCAGATAATAATGCTTTTAACTTCTCAAAATTAATTTTGTTATCCTCAAAAACTTCAGGACAAATTTCCTTTAATCCTTCCTTAATATCTATCTTTGCCGACTTGTTAATTTTTTCATTCATCTTTTCACTCCATTTTATCAAAATTCTTTAAACTTCCTTCAGCAAGCCAATTATCTATCACATCTTTTTTAAACCGACACTGACCCAAGAATTTGATGGTTTATAAAAATCCATTTTGTTTTAGTTATTATATTAAAATAAAAAGCCAAATTCAAGGAAAAGATTTTTTGAAAAAACCATTATAAGAATGAAGGTGGGAATAGATAGGACAAACTCTGCCGATGGAATTGGTAGAGGGAAATGCCACGCTTAAAGTGTAGCAGGATTTAAATGGAGCAAGACGAGGAATCAAAGTTGTGCTATTACTTTATCCTGTATGGATTGGGTGATAAATTTCATGTTTGAATTTCATGGGAATAGTTTGAAAGTTGTTTAATATCGAAAGCCATCTTGATGGCTCCGGCGGTAGGATTCGAACCTACAACCTTGCGGTTAACAGCCGCTTGCTCCACCGTTGAGCTACGCCGGAATCTCACTATTAATTATATAACAGCATTTTCTAAGTTTCCAGTTTTATTTTTTGGGTTATTTTGTTTAAGAGATTTCTTCATTTACAGGTTGAACAATTTTTCGACGAACAGCAACTGCAGGATGAAGAACTTGATGTGGATGTGGCACCACTTTCTTCCCTAGCTTTCTTTAAATACTCAGGACTTCTGTAATCTGTAGTATAAAACCCAGAGCCCTTATATATCACCCCACCACCAAGTCCTATAAGGCGTCTTACTTCACCTTTACATTCGGGACAAATTTTGTCCGGTTCATCTGTCATTTTTTGAAATTTGCGATAGGAATGCCCACATTTTTTACATTCATAATCATACGTTGGCATTTCTATCCTCCTTTCTGGTGCATTTCTTCAATCAAAAAACATATTCTAACTAATTTTTAGATTGATTTCAAAATTATGAGGATTCACACTTTTTCAATAGTTCTTCCCAACGTCTGTCAACCTCTTTTTGAATTTCTTCGATAATTTGTTCATTGCCGGGTTTTAATAAATGTGCGAATCTTCCCTGAATTTTCAGCCATTCAATAATGGGTTTCTTTTCTTTTGGTTTATAATTGAGTTTATACTTGCCCTCTATTACTTCGTACAGGGGCCAGAAGCAGGTCTCCACAGCAAGTCGTGTAATTTCCATTGCAAGTTCTGGTTTATGAGGCCAGCCAAGCCGACAGGGAGATAATACATTGATAAACGAAAAACCATCAGTATTAATCGCTCGTTCTACTTTATTTACAATATCATTCCACCTTCCCGGAACTGTTTGCGCAACATATGGGATATTGTGGGCGACCATTATTCCCATGATGTCTTTTGAAAATTGAATTTTACCCGGGATTACTTTACCTGCGGGAGATGTGGTTGTTGAAGCGCCTTTTGGAGTCGCTGAAGAACGCTGAATGCCGGTATTCATGTATGCCTGATTGTTATAGCAAACATAAAGCATTTTATGGCCACGTTCTGCTGCGCCTGATAGGGACTGAAGTCCAATATCGTATGTGCCGCCATCTCCACCAAATGCGACGAAAACAACATCTTTATCAATCTTGCCCTGTTTTTTTAATGCTCTGTACGCAGTTTCAGCACCACTGATTGTTGCTGCTGCATTTTCAAATGCTGAGTGGATAAAAGGAGTATCCCAGCTTGAATAAGGAAAAATTGTTGAGGAGACCTCAAGACATCCTGTCGCGCAACCAACGACAACTGGCTTATCAATTGCAAGCATTACAAGCCTTGCAACGACCCCTGCACCACAACCAGGACATAACCTGTGCCCGCTAACGAATTTCTCTTTTCGCTTTGCAAGTTCTTTAATTGAAGGCATTTTCTCACTCCTGATAAACGTTATCGTACACCAATATATTTTGTTGTTATTGTTTTCCCTTCTTTACCGACCCTGAATAAATCGTTGAATACTGCCTCAATGTCTTGTTCTTTCACTTCCCTACCGCCGAGGCCATAAATAAAATTTGTGAGAACCGGCTTTTTTTCAGATTCATAGAGGCAGGTGCAGATTTCACTATACAAAGGACCACAATATGAATTGAGACCGTCTGCTCTGTCCATTACACCAATAACTTTTACGTTTTCCAGTGCCTGTTTGACTTTCATATAATCAAAGGGTCTGAAAACTCTAATTTTCAGTAATCCAACTTTCTTTCCCTGAGACCTTAATTTGTCGACAACATCTTTTGCAGTTCCAGCAGTTGAACCAATGAGAACAATTGCATATTCAGCATCTTCCATGCAATATTTCTCAAAAAATTCATACTTTCTACCAGTAAGTTTCGCATATTCATCAGCAATATCATTGATGATTTTGATGCTATTTGCCATTGCTTCAGCAATCTGTCTTCTATGCTCAAAGTAATAATCCTGAAGATCAAGGGCGCCGAGTGTAATGGGATTGTCAAAATCAAGAATTGTTTGTCTTTTTGGAGGAGTTCCAACAAACGTTTGAACTTCTTTGTCATCAAGAATTTCAGCGACTTCAAGACAATGGCTCAAAATGAAACCATCAGTTGTTACCATAACAGGAAGTTTTACATTGGGATGTTCTGCAATTCTAACTGCCTGTATAAGATTGTCATATGCTTCCTGGACATTTTCGGAATAAATTTGTATCCAGCCACTATCCCTTGCGCCCATCGTATCAGAATGGTCGCAGTGTATATTGATTGGTGCAGATAATGCTCTGTTAACGACTGCCATAATGATGGGTAATCTTAAACCAGCAGAAATGTAAAGCATTTCCCACATCAATGCAAGTCCCTGAGCAGATGTTCCTGTCATTGTCCTTGCACCTGCAGCAGATGCACCGATACACGCGCTCATTGCGCTATGTTCGCTTTCTACCGCGATATATTCAGTTTTTACCAGCCCATCTGCAACAAATTGAGAAAAAATCTGGACAATCTCTGTCGCTGGGGTAATGGGATATGCAGCAACGACATCAGGATTAATTTGCCTCATTGCTTCAGCAAAGATTTCGTTTCCTGTTTTTGTAACCTTTAACGAAGGCATCCGGGCTCCTTTTAAAAAATCAAAAAAAATGGTAAGATCTATTTAATATTAACGCAAAATAAAAAAATGTCAAAAATGAAACCTGTAATTCAAATAGCACTGGATTTTGTAGACATTGACCGGGCGATAAGGGTTGCAAGAGAATCAGTAAGAGGTGGTGCTGATTGGCTTGAAGCTGGAACGCCATTAATTAAATCCTGCGGCCTGGATGCTGTCAGAACGCTGCGAAAAGAATTTCCGGGTAAGACCATTATTGCGGACATGAAAATTCTTGATGCAGGAAGAACCGAAGTTGAAATTGCAGCAAAAAGCGGTGCTGATATTGTTGTAGTTATGGCAAATGCATCTGACAATACAATTCAGGAGGCCATTGAAGCTGCAAGAAACTATGGCGCAAAAATTCTGGTGGATTTCATGGAAGATGCCTGCACCATTGAAAGAGTAAAAAAAATCGCAAATTTTTCTCCAGATTTTGTTGGCATTCATATTCCGATCGACCAGCAGATGACAGGGAATATTTCCTTTGATTTTCTGAAACAAGTTTCCAGAATTGTCAGTATACCAATTGCAATTGCAGGAGGACTTAATTCAGAAAACGTTGTCGATGCAATCAAGGCCGGAGCAAGTATTCTTATTATTGGTGGCGCTGTAACCAAATCAGAAGATGCTGAAAAAGCAGTGAAAGTAATTAGAAGAGCCATAGAAAGTAGAACTTCTATCAAGTCAGAACTTTTCAAAAGATATACTGATAAGAATCTTGATGAAGTTCTTTCAAAAGTTTCAACCGCAAATCTATCGGATGCAATGCATCGCAGCGGCTGGATTCCCCAAGTGAGGCCTGTAAGTTATGCCGGGAAATTTTCTGGACAAGCAATTACAGTTAGGACTTATCCTGGCGACTGGGCAAAACCAGTTGAAGCCGTAGATATTGCTCAAAGCGGACAGGTAATTGTTATTGATGCGTGTGGACTGGCACCAGCAGTTTGGGGAGAACTTGCAACCCACAGCGCCTCAATAAAAAAAATTGCGGGTGTTGTAATACACGGTGCGATAAGAGATATTGAGGATATTCGAAATCTTAAGTTTCCCGCATATGCAAGTTTGATTTGTCCTCAGGCTGGAGAGCCAAAAGGCCTTGGTGAAATCAATGTTCCAATCCAGATAGGACCTGTGAAAATTCTGCCGGGTGACTGGATTGTTGGAGATGAAGATGGTGTAGTATGTATACCTTCACAGAAGGTAGCAGAAATAGCCAATAGAGCCATGGATGTGCTTGAAAAGGAAAACAGGTTGCGCGCAGAAATAAAACAGGGTGGTACCTTGAGTAAAATAACGCATTTGTTGAGGTGGGAAAAACCAAAATAGGAAGATGGACGGAAAGACAGAAGCATTATTCACGTCCTCTACGGCGCAGACAAAACTACGGATAAATCCGCTGCACCTGCAAACTTGCCTTCTCCGTATACGCCTTGCACTGCGAAGGCTTCGAACAAGCAGGTGTAAGGTTATCGCGGAACGCAATTGCTTTTATCCTTGTTTTGTTGCTGCACCTTCGCTAATTGTTCATAATGCTTCTGTCTTTCCTGGTGGAAGTGGAGAAAAACAGGGAAAAGCAAAGAAAACAGAAAAATACTCAATGGATTTCAGCAAAATATTGTTCACACACTCTGCGGCGCAGACAAAACTACACATAGACATGTGACAAAGGAGAATCAATGATATTGCAAACTGGCGACTTTAATAGAATTATTGAAAAAAAGATTCTTTCTTCTGAAGTGAAATGGATGAAAATTTATCATCCGTTTATTGCAAAAAAGGCGCAGCCAGGGCAATTTATAATTGTGAGGCCCACTTCAGAAAGCGAAAGAATACCGCTTACGCTTGCAAACTCGTCACCTGAAGAAGGTACCATTGAAATCATTTTCCAGGAAGTCGGCACAACAACGAAAAAGCTCGGTACCCTTGAATCTGGTACAAAAATCAATAATATTGCTGGTCCTCTCGGTAAACCGGTCAAAATTGAAAAATTCGGTCGTGTTCTTTTTGTCACTGGAGGCGTTGGTTCAGCATTTGTGTACTGGATGGCAAAAGCATTTAAGGAGAAAGGAAACTCAGTATGGGCAGTAATGGGCGCAAGAAGCGCAAATTTATTGATACTTGAAAATGAAATGCGCGATATTTGCGATAAGGTTTTCATAGCCACAGACGATGGAAGTAAAGGCGAAAAAGGATTTGTTACTGACGTTTTGCTCGATGCCTTAAAATCCGGCGAATGCGCAGACCTTGCGATTTGCGCTGGTCCTATTATGATGATGAAGAATGTTGCAGCCATTACGAGGGAATATCATATAAAAACCATAGCAAGTTTGAATCCTATTATGATTGATGGAACCGGAATGTGTGGGGGATGTCGTGTTACTGTCGGGGGTAAGGTAATGTTCGCGTGTGTTGACGGACCTGATTTTGATGCCCATCAGGTTGATTTTGACCAACTGCAGAAAAGAAACAGTTTTTACAAAAAACATGAACAATGTTCTCTGCAGCGATATATGGAACGCGCGCCAAAAGATGCCTTTATTTCAACTCAGGGTAGTTAATTTAATTTTCTGAAGATATCCCTCTGAAGACAAGTTTATTATCTGAAACATCTATTTCAATTTTTGAACCTTCAGTGAATTCACCGGAAAGTAATTTAATAGCCAGAGGATTCTCTATTTCTTTTTGTATAAGCCGCTTTAGTGGCCTGGCACCATAATTTGGGTCATAACCGTGTTCTGCCAACCAGTTTTTTGCCGCATCAGTAAGTTGAATACTGATTTTTTTGTCGGCGAGGCGAGATGCAAGATATGAAATCTGAATGTCCACAATTTTCAAAAGGTCTGCTTTTGAAAGCTTGTGGAAAAGAATAATTTCGTCAATTCTGTTGAGAAACTCTGGTCTGAATTTGGATTTCAACAGTTCATTGACCTTTTTTTCGATATCCTTGTCGTCCTTGAACATTTCAAAGTACTGACTGCCAAGATTTGAAGTCATTATAATCACGGTATTTCTAAAATCCACAGTCCTGCCGTGTCCATCTGTAAGTCTACCTTCATCAAGCAGTTGAAGAAGAATATTAAATACTTCGCTATGCGCCTTTTCAATTTCATCAAGTAAAATAACAGTATATGGTCTTCTTCTTACTTTCTCTGTAAGTTGTCCTCCTTCTTCATAGCCAACATATCCAGGAGGAGCGCCAATAAGACGGCTGACAGAAAACTTCTCCATGTATTCTGACATGTCTATTCGGACAATGGCATTTTCATCATTGAAGAGAAACTCAGCAAGGGCTTTGGCAAGTTCAGTTTTTCCTACCCCTGTCGGACCAAGGAAAATAAAAGAACCAATGGGTCTTTTCGGATCCGAAAGTCCTGCACGATTTCTTCTAACCGCATTGGAAACAGCAATAATTGCTTCTTTCTGTCCAACTACCCGTTTTGAAAGTCTTTCCTCAAGGTGAATGAGTTTTTCAATTTCACCTTCAAGCATTCTATTAACAGGTATTCCAGTCCACCTGGAAACAATCGTGGCTATTTCTTCCTCATCTACTTCGTCCTTGATAAGTTTTCTATTACCCTGGCTATTTTTGAGATTCTGTGTCTCTGCCTCAAGTTGTTTCTCTAACTCTATTAATTTTCCATATTTATATTCTGCTGCTGTTTCAAGATCTCCTTTTCTTTCTGCTTCTTCGATTACCTTTTTCGCAAGTTCAATTTGCTGCTTTATCTCCTTGATTTTTTCAATTTTCTTTTTTTCATTTTCCCATTGAGTATCAAGTTCTGCCTTTTCTTTTTTTAGTTGTTCCAGTTCATCTTCAATCTTTTTCAAACGTTCTTTTGACGACTCTGATGTTTCCTTTTTTAATGCTTCTCTTTCGATTTCAAGTTGCATGATTTTTCTATCAATCTCGTCAAGCTCCTGAGGTTTGCTTTCCATTTCCATACGCAGCCTGCTTGCTGCCTCATCAATAAGGTCGATGGCTTTGTCTGGAAGAAACCTATCAGATATGTACCTGTGAGAAAGAATAGCAGCAGCAACAATGGCATTGTCATTTATCTTTACTCCATGATGCACTTCGTATCGTTCTTTCAGTCCACGCAATATTGAAATTGTTTCTTCCACAGAAGGTTCCCTGACATATACTGGCTGGAATCTTCTTTCAAGCGCTCTATCTTTTTCAATGTATTTTCTGTATTCATCAAGAGTCGTGGCACCTATACATCGAAGAGTACCCCTGGCAAGCGCTGGTTTCAGCATGTTCGAAGCATCAATTGCTCCTTCTGCAGCACCTGCTCCAACAAGAGTATGTAATTCATCAATAAAAATAATAATTTCACCCTCTTTTTTTTCAATCTCTTTAAGAATTGCTTTCAATCGCTCCTCAAATTCACCCCTGAATTTGGTTCCAGCAACAAGGCTTCCAAGGTCAAGCATCAGAATCCTTTTATTTTTCAAGCTTTCTGGTACGTCTCCAGAAACAATTCTTCTTGCAAGTCCTTCAACGATAGCGGTTTTACCAACACCAGGTTCTCCTATAAGAACCGGATTGTTTTTTGTTCTCCTGCATAAAACCTGTGTGACACGTCTTATCTCTTCATCTCTTCCAATGACAGGGTCGATTTTTCCTTTGGCTGCAAGGTCTGTAAGGTCACGGGTGAATTTTTTTAATGCCTGGTACCTGTCTTCTGCGCTAGCATCACTCGCCTTTTCTCCTTCGCGAAACTGTTCCATAAATTTCATAACCCTTTCTTTAAAAATTCCGTATTTCTTAAAAATCTCTTTCACACTGCTATCGATTTCGCAAAGTGCCAGAAGAATATGTTCAAGGCTTATATATTCATCTCCAAGGTTTCTGGCTTCCTGGTCTGCCTGAATAAGTACTGTATTAAGGAGTCCTGATATATAAATTTGACCGGTGCTGCCTGATACTTCTGGTATTTTTCTTAATTCTTCGTTGAGCTGATTTTTAACTTCGACATTGTCCACTTGCATTTGCCTGAAGAAATCCTGAATAAAATCGGTTTCAACCATAGCAAGAGCAAGATGCACAACATCAATTTGCTGATGGTGCTTCTGTTGTGCTATTGCCTGGGCTCTCATTAATGCTTCCTGACTTTTTGTTGTAAATTTTTCCCAATTCATGATATTTCTCCTTATGTTTTAATTTTTGCTTTCAATATTTGGATGAATAATTAAGGAAATGGTTGCAGATGAAATGGTTTGTGGCATCCTGACTGGATCATTCATCAGAAAATAAGCATTCAACTTCAGCGAATCTGATTCTATCTCCATTTTTTAGTTCACATCTAACCCCAGGCATAATCCGTTCATTATTAATAAAAGTTCCATGGCTACTTCCTTTTCCGTCGTTGCCAGTATCTATGATGTAGTACTTGCCATCAATAAATTGAATAACAGCGTGTCTTCTTGACACATGCCTCAATGTTCTGTATCTTGCATTTTGAATGGTTAATGGCAATGTTGTAAAAATTCGGTAATCGGGTATCGTGATGTCGTTTTCAGGAGACCTGCCGATAAAAACATCCTTCTTTTCAAAAATATATTCAGGTCCCATATAATCAGCGTTGAATTTAAGTTTTGCCATTTTTATTGCTCCTTTTTGGTAAAAATTTTCTCATATTTTTTTAATTTTTCAAATTTTCTGATATAATAATTTTATGGGCGGTTAGCTCAGGTGGCCAGAGCGTTACGTTGACATCGTAAAGGTCGCAGGTTCAAGTCCTGCACCGCCCACTTCTGTTTTTAACAAATCCATATCTTCCATTTTTCGAATATAGGCTCAAACCGATTTTGGGTATATTTTTATCGTCATTTCCTTTTTGCAAGAAGGTGAGGAAAGAAACTTTAGATTTACTTGGACTTTAGCTAAAACTACAATAATTGAAGTCAGAAGCCATATCAAGAAGCAAGATATTTTTTCAAAACATGTGTGGATTGGAAAAACAGGTGCACATTTTATAGCGTCATTATGAAAATATTTTTTTGAGAGATCTTATTGCCTGTCTTATTCTATGCTGATTTTCCACCAAAGCAATTCTTACGTACCCTTCGCCATATTTACCAAATCCGAGCCCAGGTGATACAACAAGATTGCATTTGTCAAGAAGATAAAGAGCAAAATCAAGTGAGCTCATGTTTTGAAATGGCTGTGGTATTTTAGCCCAGACATACATCGTAGCAAGCGGTTTTTCCACTTTCCAACCAATTCTGTTCAATCCATCAACAAGCGTATCACGTCTTTTTCTATATTCATCAACAGTTTTCTTGATGTATTTTTCTTCTAATCTCAATGCGGATATTGATGCAACTTGAATAGGAGTAAAAATGCCATAGTCATAATAACTTTTTAGTTTTGAAAGCGCTCTGACGATATGTTTGTTACCAACCATAAAACCAACTCTCCATCCTGCCATATTGTATGTTTTTGATAACGAATAAAATTCAACCCCAACATCCTTGGCACCTTCAACCTGCAAGAAACTTGGCGCTCTGTAACCATCAAAACATATTTCAGAATATGCCAGGTCATGAATGACAACGATATCATTTTTTTTGGCAAACTTAACAACTTCCTTAAAAAAATCTAAATTGACCACCTGTGTCGTTGGATTATTAGGATAACTTAGAATGATTGCCTTTGGAACCGGATATCTGTCGTAAATAGGTTGAGAAAAATCAGGCAGAAAATTGTTCTCTGGCAGTAATGGAACATCATAGACAGTGGCACCCGCGATAATAATGCTATAAAAATGGCTGGGATATGTTGGATTTGGTGTTAAAACAACGTCTCCCCTGTCGAATATAGCAAGAGCCAGATGGCTGATTCCTTCTTTTGAACCGATCGTCACAATGGCCTCTTCTTCAGGATCAAGTTTCACACCAAATCTTCTTTCATACCAGAGGCAAATCTCTCTCCTCAAATGGGGAATTCCTCTTGACGCACTATAGCGATGTACCCTTGGATTTGATACAACCTCACGTATTTTTTCAATAACAGGTTCAGGAGGAGGCATGTCTGGATTTCCCATGCCAAGGTCAATGACATCTTTTCCATTATGTCTAGCCATGAGTTTTCTTTCATTAATTGTTTGAAACAAGTATCCTGGAAGATTTCTGATCCTGGATGATTCAATTTCTCTCATTGTATTTCAACCTCCGCAATATCCTGGCCTGATTTCACTTCTTCACCTTCATTTGCAAGTATTTTTATAACTTTACATGTAATGGGACTGGAATATGTAAAGGAAGTTTTTTCTGTTACAAACTCGACCAGAGGTTGTTCCTTTTCCACATGATCGCCTTCCTTCACATACCAGAAAGAAACTGATGCTTTTTCCACTTCATCCGAAAATGTTGCACTAATTTTTTGTCCTTCCATAAAAAATATTTTACAATATATTACATGATCGGCAAAAAAATACTTATTTTGTTGGGTGTACTAAGTATCGTTCCGTGGATAAAGAACTTCTGCGGTGAAAATACTTCTGTTTCACCATATTCAGAAATTAAATTCTCTTCAGGCGAAAATATCGTTGTTTTTGCACCTCATCCTGACGACGAAATCATCGGCTGTGCAGGAATAATACAGGAATGTCTTAAAAAACAAGGTACAGTTCATGTCATTTACCTTACAAATGGGGACCATAATCAGTTTGCTTTCAAGGCATACGAAAGAAAATTAATTTTGACTCCATCTGATTATTTGAAAATGGGTGAGGTAAGAAGGAAGGAATCAACGAAAGCAACTCAGATTTGTGGAGTGCCTGCAGAAAATCTTATTTTCCTTGGTTATCCTGATTTTGGTACACTTCATATGTGGAGAGATTACTGGAATTCCAGAAAGCCATTTAGAAATTTTTTCACCCGCGTCGATTACGTACCATATAAAGATAATCCCACTTATGGAAATGCATACATTCCAGAAAATATAAAACTGGACATTATTAAAAACTTAAAACGCATAAAACCAACCAAAATATTTGTCAGCCATCCTTCAGATCTAAATCCTGACCACAGAGCTTTGTTTAATTTTGTTCAACTGGCACTTCTTGATTGTAAGGATTTATCCAGTCCTGAGGTTTATTGCTACCTGGTGCACGTGAAAAAATGGCCAAGTCCAGAGGGTTTGTTTCCTGAATATTCACTGGTACCTCCTGTGGAATTAGAGAAAAAAAATTCCTGGGTCTTCTTTAATCTCAGTTCCAGTCAGAAGCAACATAAACTGCTTGCTCTTGATTGTTTTAAGTCCCAGTTGATTGGACGCAAAAACTGGACTTTTTCATTTTTAAGAACCAATGAAATTTTTCAAAAAATCCCTATTTTTGTGTTTAAGAAAAACGCAAAATCTGAATTTTCTATTGAAGCAACTGCACAGGATGAGGTTGTAGAGGAAGAAAGTCTTAAACATAGCAAGGTCTACAATCTGAAACTTACCTATGACCAGAATAATCTGATATTTGACCTGATGTTTGATAGAAAAGTTATTGAAAAAGAATTTGG
>Ga0209409_1000547_pt1 | contig 38384 bp, 31 predicted proteins | sample AD_JPNMR1_MetaG_FD_184424 | JGI IMG/M metagenome (GOLD analysis project Ga0209409, IMG submission 184424) | Active sludge microbial communities of municipal wastewater-treating anaerobic digesters from Japan - AD_JPNMR1_MetaG (SPAdes) (version 2) | ecosystem: Engineered > Bioreactor > Anaerobic... | reverse complement strand
GCAATGATTCAATCGCAAGCGCAACAGCAAGATACGTTTTTCCAGTTCCAGCAGGTCCAATGCCAATAGTTAATGGATATTTTCTGATTGCCTTGATGTAAGAACGTTGATGTGCACTTCTGGGAAAAATCGCTTCCTTTTTTGACCTTATAATAATGATATCGTCTGATGTAAAATGCTTCTGGTGTTCATCCTCAACTTTTTGAGCCTGTTTTTCTTTCTCATCAGGCATCGCATCAAAAATGTCTGCAGGAGAAAGATATTTCATTCTGTGCACCTTATGACGAAGGTTTTCAAATGTTTTATACGCCTTCTCAATATTATCAGGCTCGCCTCTTAATTTGACGACATTTCCACGAGCAAAAATTTCCACACCAAGCAGATCCTCGAGCAATCTTAAATGCTCGTCGTGCCTCCCGAATATTATCTGGGCTTCCTGGTTGGTTAACACAATCTCTTTTGACAAGGACATTTCAGGGGATAACAAGTTCTGTTCCTGGAATCAGGACATTTGGATTTTTAATCTTTGTCCTGTTTGCCTCATAGATCTTTCTCCACTGGCCAGATTCTCCATAGTACTTTTTCGCCAGAATAGAAAGGGTGTCTCCTTTTTTCACTGTATATGTTTTACCAGTGGTTGAAATTTTTACTTTTGGTTCTTCAGGAAGAACTGGTTCAATTTCTTTTGCCTTTATCGTTGCCTTGACCCTTCCAAGCTCAGCCATCACCTGGTCGCAGGCAGCAAGGGCTTTGTTTGAAGCAATAATCGCCTTTTCTGCAGCAGCGTTTGCTGCCTCAATTGCCTTGTTTGCTGCATCAATGGATTTCTGAGCTGCCTGATCTGCATACTCCATCGCCTCTTTTGCTGCCTTGTTTGCCGCTGCAATCGCCTTTTCAGACGCTTCATTGGCAGCAGCAATTGCTTTTTCAGCTGCTTCGTTGGCGGCTTTTACGGCTTCAGCAGATGACTGAATTGCTTTATTAGACGCTTCCAGCGCCTTTTCAGCTGTGGCATTCGCCTGGTTGCTGGTATTGTAGGATTCCTGAGCATATTTCTCTGCGTTTTTGCTAATTTCCATGGCTGTCTCTATCAATGCCTTTGCCTGCATAATTTGAATTTCCACCTCCTGTTTTTCAGAACGAGGAGTTTTCCGAGTGCTGGGCGATGGTTTAAAAGCCGGTTCAGGCGGTTTTGTTGGTTCAGATGATACCTGCTGGGTCTGAGGGGTTTCATCAGTAGATGAAACCTTCGCAACATCCTCTTTTATCTGGAACATTTTACAGCCAGAAAACAACAGTGTAAAAAACCCAAGTACAATGATATATCTTCTCATGTTCTTCCCCTTTTTAATGTTATTCAATTTATCATTCTTTTGGTTTGAAGTCAACCTTTATGTAAAGGTCTCTGAGCTGTTTTTCATTCACAACACTAGGAGCGCCGCTCAAAGGACAAACGCCTTTTTGAGTTTTTGGAAATGCGATTGTTTCTCTTATTGAGTCTTCGTTCCTAAGAATCATCACCAATCTATCAAGACCAAAAGCAAGACCCCCATGTGGCGGTGCTCCATAACTCAAAGCATCAAGAAGAAATCCGAATCTGTCATTGTATTCTTCTGGCTGCATCCCAAGAATTGAAAAAATCTTCTCCTGAAGTAACCTATTATGAATTCTTATACTTCCACCACCAATTTCAGTACCGTTGAGAACAAGGTCATAAGCACGAGATTTCACCTTCAAGGGCTCTGAATCAAGAATGTTCACATTATCAGTCCTGGGACTGGTAAAAGGATGGTGAACACACTGAATTCTATCTTCTTCCTTGTTGTACTCAAACAACGGGAAATCCACAACCCATAAAAAGTTCAAGGACTTTTCATTTATCAGTTTCAATTTTTTGCACATAGCCAGTCGAATTTCACCAAGGGTTTCGCATACCCATTGATGTTCTCCACCGAGAAACAGCAACAGTGAACCAACTTTGATTTTCAACGCTTTTATCAAATTTTCAACAGTTTCATCTTTCAATGATTTTTTCAATGGAGAAACAATTTCATTGTCTCTGAACCGTATCCATCCTATGCCCTTGCCACCTTTTTGTCTTACAAATTCATTTATGCTGTCCACATCTTTTATTGATACATTTTCTTCTTGTTCGATCACAATCCCTTTGATAATAAGTCCGGCTTGCAAAATGCCTTCCAGGATATTGCTTCCAGAATCAGTAAAAAGTTCTGAAAGGTCAACAATTTCCATCCCTGCACGAAGGTCAGGCTTATCCGTACCGAATCTGTTCAATGCTTCTTCATAGGACAATCTTGGAAACGGTATTTTCACTTCTATATCAGTGGTTTTTTCAATTGCATATTTCATCAATCTTTCGCACATTTCCATCACATCATTTTCTTCAACAAATGTCATTTCAATGTCTACCTGAGTAAATTCTGGCTGTCTGTCAGAACGAAGGTCTTCATCCCTGAAACACCGGGCAATCTGATAATACCTGTCAAAACCGGATATCATTAAAATCTGTTTAAATAACTGTGGTGATTGTGGAAGAGCGTAGAAACTGCCAGGATTAAGTCGGGATGGTACAAGAAAATCCCTTGCACCTTCTGGTGTACTTTTCGTAAGAATCGGTGTTTCAATCTCAACGAAGCCTTCAGAAAAAAAGAATTCCCTCATTTTTCCTGTAAATTCAGACCTGAAAACAATGTTCTCCTTCAAATCGTCCCTTCTCAAATCAAGATATCTGTACTTCAACCTTGTATTTTCGTTAATGGATTTGCTTTCCACAATTTCAAAGGGAAGTGGTTCGCAAGTATTCAAGATTTCAACATTTTTGGCGACTACCTCTATAGAACCAGTGGAAATTTTTGGATTTACTGTTTCTGGCGAACGGGCAACAACAGTTCCAGAAACCTGAATGACGAATTCCTGTCTTATCTTTTTCACTATTTCAACAATAGATTCTGGTAATTGTGGAAGATTGCACACAATTTGAGTCAGGCCATAACGGTCTCGCAGATCGAAAAATATGATATTTCCATGATCCCGTAAGGAAGAAACCCATCCTGCAAGGGTCACGTTTTTACCAACATCACCAAGATTTAACTGTCCACATGTGTGAGTTCTAAGCATTCTCTAACCCCTTAAAAAAGTTTGAAAGTTCAGAAAATTTTACCATTGTCTGATATCCGCTTTTCATATTTCTATAAAGAAAACTCTCCTGCTGTAATTCGTTTTCACCAAGAATAAGAACATGCTGGATATCTTCTCTATCAGCGCTCTTAAGATGACTTTTTAGAGACCTATCAGTATAATCCGCAACAATTCTTACATGATCATTCCTGACACCGTTAACGATCTTTACCCCTTGTTGTAGAGATTTTTCACCAAGAAAAACGACAAATACTGTGATGTCTTTTTTTATCTCTGGGGAAATCATATTGCACAATCGATCCATTCCTATGGCAAAACCACACGCAGCTGTTTCAGGTCCGCCAAGTTCATGTACCAGATTATCGTATCTACCGCCACCAGCAACAGCATTATCATTGTTTGAAATTTTCAGCTCAAAAACCGTTTTCGTGTAATAATCCAGTCCCCTAACAAGTTGCCAATTTTCTTTGTATGGAACCCTGTGATTATCAAGAATTCTGTAAAGAGTTTCCTGATGTGCCTTGCATCCCTGACACAGTATATCCTGAATAACAGGCGCCTCCTTTATGATGCTTTTACACGAAACTACTTTACAATCCAGAACCCTCAGCACATTGTTCTCGATTCTCGTCTGACAGTCCTGACACATATGAGACGCTCTGTTTTGAAGAAATTGTTTTAACTTTGCACTGTAGCTTGTCTTACACTGATTGCAACCCACTGAATTAATTTCAAAAACATAATCAGCCACACCAATTTTCTCAAAAATCTTTGCAAGTATTATGATAAGTTCCGCATCAAAATAAGGATTCTGCCCGCCAATAATTTCTGCGCCAATCTGATAGAACTGTCTGTACCTATCCTTTTGTGGTCTGTCATATCTGAACATGGGACCTGAATAATAAAGACGCGTAATCCTCTTTTTTTCGTTGAGACTGTGTTCAAGATATGCACGAACAACACAAGCAGTCGCCTCTGGCCTGAGAGCAAGAACCCTATCTCCTCTATCTTTGAACACGTACATTTCTTTCTGAACGATGTCAGTAAAAGAGCCAACGCTCCTCTGAAATAGTTTCAGCTCTTCGACTATTGGAACCCTGATTTCTTCAAAACCGAAACTCTCCAGAACCCTGAAAATCAATGACTCAAGCGCCTTCCATCGACGCGTTTCGTCAGGAAGGATATCCCTCATTCCCCTTACTGATTTTATTTGCTTTTCCATATGATAATGATTGTTCAAAACCTCAAATTTGCACCTATGACACATACCGTATATGATATATTTTATTGCGATATCGGTCAAAGAACAAAAACATCAATTTCAGAAAACCACTTTGTAAAGTACAATAAATCCATGAGAAGAAAAAAAGTAGAGTACATCACAGACATATTCGGGTATCTATTCTTTTTTGGTCTTTTCAACATTATAAGAATGTTACCATCAGCAATTTATCCAGAGATAGGGAAAGTTACAGGCAAATTTTTCTATTCCATCGCAGGTTCATTAAAAAAGAAAATACGAAACAATATTATTGCTGCCTATGGCAATCAATTGACCCCAGAAGAAAGAACATTATTGACAAAAAAAATTGTCGAGAAAAACGCCTTTTTTTTCGTTGAGTGGGCATTGTGGACAAAAATTTGTTCAGAACGTGCATTAAAATTGATTGAATTTAAAGGCATTGATGCTCTGATGCAGGTATGTCAATCAAAAAAACCCGTGATACTGGTCAGCGCCCACCTTGGTAATTTTGCGCTTATGATTGCTGCTCTGATTTATGCGGGGCTGCCGGTCACATGGATAGCAAGGGATGCAAACAATCAATATCTTGCAAGATATATGGATAGAATCAGAAGAAAAAAAGGGATATTTGGCATCAGTAAAACCAATCTTTCACAGGCAATTGGTTTATCCCTTGAGTGGTTAAAACAAAAAAACGCGCTATGCCTGTTGATTGACCAGCATTCAGGTAAAGGTACTGAAGTTTGTTTTTTTGGAAAAATAGTGCAAGCTCCAACAGGAGCTGCTGTCTTTGCAAGAAGGTTTGACGCAAAAGTTTTCGGCGTATTTATCAGACACAGGGAAAAATTCAAGCACACAATTTTTATTGAAGGCCCTTACCAGCTTGCAAAAACAGAAGACGCAGAAAAGGATTATAGAGATAATACACAGTTTTTCTACAATCGAATAGAATATTATGTAAGACAAGGCCCTGAAGAATGGTTCACCTGGTTACATAGAAGATTCAGATAAAAAATCATTCTGGCGCCAGATACTTATCTATTGAAACGATTTCTGAAAAAATTTCCTTGCCTGACGAAAAAATAGTGCGGGTTGTTGTGGTATAGAGAAAATTTTCTTTTCTTTCTGGTTTTGAAACAGAAATAACCACTGTGTTTGGTTTTGGTCTGCTGCCAAAAATTGACACATTCAGACCATTACCAATAACAGACGCTTTGATCAACAGCTTACATCGATAGGGGTTGAAAATTTTCAGATCCACACCTTCATCATTTGCCACTGTTGCGTCAAGTCCCATGTTGATGTAACCGACTGGTTTTGAATGCGACTTCCTTTCATAAATAGAAAGCCCTGCATAAAGAGATGCAGCATAAAGGGTTGACGATATCTGACAGAGCCCACCACCGAATCCTACTGTCGTTTGCTCTCCTGAAACGATTGTCGCGGGTCCTAACTGTTCTTCTGGAATTTTCTCAGTTATCTCGTTATTGAATGAAAAAATTGTTTTTGGATAAAGTACAAATCCATCAAGATACATCGTGGCAATTTTTATATTGTGTTGCCGCTGGTCAATGTTGGTTCTGAAATAAGTGGTATATGAAGACCACTGATATTTGAATTCCTCAGCACAATAGCTTACCGCAAAAATCGATAGAAGAAAAATCAGTTGAAAAACAATTTTCTTCATTGCTCAATCGTTAATGTGTTGCCTCTGGAACGACCCCATACTTCAGGTAAGTACATCAACTGCGCCTTTGTCGGCAGTACATGATAAAATCCAGGTGTTTCTGCCCTCAATTGATATGTAATGATTCTTTCCCTTTCAGACCAGAAGGTGGTAAAAAACGCCACCTTTTCATCTCTGACTTCTTTTCTGCAATACCACCAGCCATCGCCAACTGCTTCCTGAACAACCTCGCAACCTGCTGGAATCGGGTCTTCTATCATCACATATTGGTATTTTTCTCCACCAGAAATTTTTATTTCCACTCTGATTCTTTCACCGCTTTTCAAAGGCCTTGCAATCTCGTCATAGACATAACTGATTTCTCCTCTGGCATTCTGAACTTTACGCGGTTCAGTTTCAGTGTATCTTCTTGATACCTTGAAACCACTGTCAAAATCAGGAATCGCAACATCCCTCACAGCACATTTAATAAGGTGTGTATAGTAAAGATTGCCTTTGCCCTGTTTTTGAATTTTCATTTCATTGGTCCTGCCTGCTTTCAGATTTTCAGGCGGAACATTAATGGTAGTAACAAATTTCTTAATGCTTTCTCTGGTAATTTTTTCCTTTGCAATTTCGTTATTGTTGATTGAAAGCACTGTTGTATAATCAGGTGAAAGTTCGTCGCTTTTCTCAAGATAATCTGTAAAAGCAAATAGGCACATTGCTGTATCTTTTGTCGACATCCACATTCCACCCTGCCTTTTCATCACAAGGTATCTCAAAATACCCGGAATTTCCTGTCTGTTCGGGTCTGTTGCAAGAATTGCGCGGAGAGCCCATGCTGTAGTCTCAACATTACTATGAATCCAGGTGTAATTGCCATCTTCTGCCTGCCAGTAGCAGAAATTTGGAGTTGGTTTAATAGCTTTGCTGCAGAGCTCATTGAGAATGTCTTTTGCTCTTGAATCCCCAAGATAGTGAAGAATCAGGCATAACTGCGCCATTGTATAAGGATGAAGTTTATCTTTGTTTTCGTAAATGTCCTCTATTGCACTGGTATTCTTTTCACCTGCGTATACAAGAGAATAAAGCATGAATACCTTTTGATTGTAATCCTGTACTGAACCAATTGCGCTTTTTAGAAATTTCTTACCCATTTCAAATTTTTCCTCATTGATGAGATAACCTGATTTTTTCACATGAGCAAGCCCAAACATCACATAACCACTTGTGTAGGGATTGCTTGCATCATTTGACCACCATCCCCATCCGCCATCCTGATTTTGATAGTGATAAAGTTTTACCAATCCATCACTCACTTTTTTTGGTAGCCGGGCAATCATTTCTTCAAACTTTTCTTTATCGCTGGCAAGAAAATCAAGATCTTCCTTCTTTATTCTTGACAAAGTATTGGCCACCTGCACAGCTGGTAAAAATCCACTGAGTGTTTGTTCAATACATCCATAAGGGTATTTGGCAAGTTCATCTAAACTGCTGAACAATCCAGAAATAAGAGATGGGTAAATATATGATTTTGCATCAATTGACGCTGGAATTGTACCTGCGGGCATGTAAAATGTATCTGTCCTGGTATCCTCGCATTGACCTGCAAAAACATATCTTTCATCAGCGCCATAGGAAAACACAGGAATTGTCAACTCCATAGCATCCTTGTAAGAAGATGTCTGAGCAAAAAGGGTAATAACGGCATTTTTCACTGAATTGACCTTTACTTTCCAATCGACCCTCGCTGATTTCCCATTTTCAATTTCGATGGTTTTTTCCTTTTCGTCAAGAATATCAAGTCCATCCGCTTTCATCTCGACAAAAATTTTCTGATTTTTGCCTGTGTAATTATGAATGACTCCTGAAATCAACATTCTATCGTCTTCAACCATAAATCTTGGCATTATCAAATTTGCAATCAAAGGTTTCGTGGTAATTACTTTATTAATCCCTGACCCAACTTTCGTATCAAAAGTAATGGCGCGAATTGTTGTTCTCCATGTGGTAAGATTATCAGGAAGATTAAACTGAATATCTGCTGTGCCAGTTGTATCCGTGAAAGCATACGGCAACCAGAAAGCCGTATCCTTGAAATTTCTTCTTATTTCCTCCTGAGCAAAATCCTTCCCTGCGCCGCCGTAGTACCAGCGACTGAAGGAATAAGAGGTTGAAACCCTGTTTGCCTTGCCACCATAGAAAAAGTCCTCAATTTTTGGAACAAGTTCGCCGGAAATTGCATAAATTGACTCGTCGACCACTCCCATTGAAAATTCAGCGGAAACGCCTTTTCCTTCTGAATCTGTGATTTTTATTCTATAGCGGGCGCTCTCCCGGGGCTGAAGACGGCTTTTTTCCGGGATAATTTCCACATTGAGAAATTTTTCTTTACATGCAATTTTCAATGGTTTGCTCGAAGAAATGAAGTTTTTGTTTTTTACGCCGCACACTGAAATATAGATATTTGGGACATATTCCTGCTTTACTGGTATCTCAATCAGTGCTGAATTTCCCTGCATTCTGATAAGTTTTGTTTCGAATAATTTTGTCCCTTCAATTGAAAACAACAGGTTCAAATCTTTATAAGAAGAGTTAATGAGAATCTTTGCAGTATCTCCAATTTCGTATTCTTTCTTGTCTGAAACAATCTCAATTTCCTTTCTTCCGTACCAGGATGAATAATAGTCCCTGCCTGCTATCCAGACATATCTTGTGGCAGAAATGATATTGTGAAACTGGTCAATTCCCCGAACATCAATCCTTATGTTACCTGTTGCTGATGGCTTCAGTTTTATCGTTGTTTTTTCTCCCTTAGAAACAAACTTTGTGGTCAGAAGCTCCTTGAAGGTCCACCTTTTTTTCTTCTGGTCGTATGTTTCCTGGCTTACAGAAATAGTGAATTGTTTTCCAATAACCGGACTATTATCCTCATAGTATCGCGCTGAAACAGCCAATGGTATCTCTTCGCCAGACGAATAAACATATTTATCTGTTGAAATAGAGATTTCAAAATTTCCTGGAACAATAAGCACCTTTGTACTTGATGTTATTTCTCTCCTGCTCAGGTCAGTCATTTTCACTTCAATTAAATAGGTTTCTTTCTGCTGGTATGACTTTTTTGTTGGAATTTCTAATAACATTGTCCCATTTTCGTCAGTTTTCAAATTACCTGAACAAACAAGGGACCCACGCCACCATCCTTCATATTCATATTCTCCATCATAATCTTCGAAATCATAATAATCGTATGCTGGCTTTGAATAAACCGCCCACATAATATCTGCATTTTTTACAGGTGCTCCAAAATAGTATTGTGCTGAAATAATTGCCTTAATTTTTTCTCCGGGAAGATACCTAATTTTGTCTGTCTTCACTTCTATGGAAAATTCCGGCTTTCTATACTCAAGAACCTTAAAAGCACACCTTCCGCTCAAAATGTCTTGCCCCTGCGTTTTGAACTCTATTGAGTAAGTGCCAAGCGGTGGCTCATCCGGGATTGTCCATTGACCAGAAATTGAACCAGTTTTTTGTGGCACCAAGGTTGTTTCATACACTGCGCTCCCATCTGGAGCAAGTATTTTTACCTGGCAACCTGTAATCTGCGCCATTTCATACTTATCGCCAGAATCAATCCTTGGAATTGCCTTAAAATAAATGGTATGCCCTGGTCTGTACACAGGTCTATCAGTGTAAGAATAAATCATTCTTTTATCATCTGATCCATAATAACCTTTAGTCACAGTGTCTGAAACTGCAAAGGATTTTCCTGAGATTATCAGAAATTTCTGGCTTTCATCAAATATAAACTGTCCATTGCTATCGGTTTTAATTTCCTGCTTCAGATTCCACAAATTATCAAAAACATAAACAGAAATATCTGCAAGAGCCACACCTTTTGAAATTGAAAAAACAGTAAAAACAGATTTATTATCACATGTTTTTGAAATAAAACCCACATCAGATACAAAAAATACCTGTCTTTGTGGCGGTAGCCCTTCAGGTGTAACTACACAGACATACACGCCTTCTGGCAACATCCCTGCTGACATTCTTCTGTCATACAATTCTGTTAATGGGGTCCTGTAGGAAATATCAATTTTCTTGCTTAATACAGGCGCTTTGTTTGATATATCAGCAGACATTAAAATTGTTTTAATTGGGCGAGAAAAACCTTTCGATTTGTTTATCTCATTTAAAAGGTCAATCTCGTAAATGTTAATTGTAACAGAAGGGATTCTATACGCATTAAAATAAAATTTGACATTTTCACCAGGAGTAAAAAGCCATTGACTTGTGTTAAGATGAAAATATTTTGGTCTGAGTTTTATTTTTATCTCTCCAACGTCAACAGTTTCTTTTGCAACCACAGAAATGTTCCTTGCGCTTGCGTATTCATAACCCTGTGTGTAAACTCCGATGTCATATCTTCCAGGTACCAGATTCTCAATAAAAAATTTGCCTTTTGAATCTGTTTTTGAAGAACAATACCCTGGACCCGAACATTCAACCATCGCATTTTCAACAACTTTTCCTGTTTCAGCGTCAACAACAACTCCTTTAATTGTTCCTGCATAAGAAAGTGTAAAGTTGATACCTGCTGTCTCTTTGTTTTCTTCAACGACCACATTAGGCCTGTAATTTTTCACAAAGCCCTTTGCTTCCGCATAAATGTAGAAGTTTCCTGGTTCCAGCCCATCAATTTTGTAAAACCCTCTGTTATCCGTGATTGTAGATTTGTTGTTTCTCGTACAAACAATCCTTGCAGATTGAACGGGCTGCCCATCCGGGCCGTAAACAAAACCACTGATTGAACCAGGTTTTTTCAACACGATTTCATAATTGGCAATTCCATATTTCGGCTGGTTTACTTCAATGGTACCAAGACTACCATCACAAAAGTTTTTCTTTGACACTAAGATTCTGTAATACCCGGTTTCAAGACCCTCAATTTTGAATTTTCCGTATCTGTCAGACATCGTTGTTTTCACTGGCGTATTTTCAACCTGCCTGATTTTAAAAACCCGAACTTCAGCACCAATAACCCGTTTGTTATCTGTTGTTTTTACAATACCCGTAATCATATCGCAAAAACACACTGAAGCAAAAATAAGGATGCCAAGATAGATAAATTTTTTCATTTTTTCTCCTCTAAAAAAATTTGTGCTTTGAACTTAAATAGTTTTATTCCCTCCTTATCTTCGATACCTGCGTTTCTCAAACCTATCCTTAACGCATAATTAGAAGTTTTTGCTTCTTTCGGCAACACTATCCCCAATTTATCCTGCTTTTTAACAATCAAACCTTCTGTTTCTGGATTATAAAATTCTATGGACGGTATTTCAACTGGTTGCTGTGGTATTGTTATCTGTATTCTGATGTCCTTCAATTCCTGCTGGCTGATTGGTCTATATCTGGTATCATGCGCTGCTGCAATAATGGAAAAATGAATAAGATTTTCAGCAAATGTGTCTTCTAATGAAAAAGTTCCAGCACAACCCCTTGTCTGGTTTCCTTTTTTCAATGAAACAAATACTGGAATTTTTTCACCAAAAACATCTGGCAAATTTTTTCCCTCGATTGTTTCGCCAGATGTGAGGTACTTTTCAACTGCCTTCCTGCATAGAGAAATTGCAGTGTTTCCAATAAAACCATGCAGTATCAGATTTACAGAAAACAGTACAACGAAATCTTTTTTTATACAGCATAATTTGGATTTCATTTCTAATGGAAGTATACTATAAAAACCGTGTTTCACAAAAGGGCACAAGACATGAAAAAAACATCAATTCGTATAGCGTGTGGCCAGATTAATACCACTGTTGGCGACTTAACCGGTAACGCAGGGAAAATTGTCGATTTTATAAAAAGGGCGCAGGAACTCGGCGCCGACATCATCGCCTTTCCTGAACTTGCTATTACAGGATATCCTCCTGAAGACCTTCTGCTAAAACAATCGTTTATTGAAGATAACATCAAAACGTTGAAATTTATTGCAAGTCAAACTGATGAAATTATCGCAATCTTAGGTTTCGTTGATATGATAAAATCGAAAATTTTTAATGCTGCTGCTATCATTAACCAGAAAAAAATTAAAGCAGTCTATCACAAAATACTTCTTCCCAATTATGGGGTCTTTGATGAAGTGAGGTACTTCACACCCGGGGACACAGGTTCTGTTTTCAAAGTTCAAATACAAAATGGCCTCTGCATTTTCGGAGTTAGTATCTGTGAAGATATCTGGCACGATATCGGTCCAACACACAAGCAGGCAAAGTCAGGAGCATCATTTATTATCAATATCAATGCTTCCCCATATCACATGGAAAAAATCAAAGAAAGAGAAAAAATCGCAACTGGCATGGCTAAGAAAAACAATGTTTACATTGTTTACACAAATCTTGTGGGTGGGCAAGATGAACTTGTTTTTGATGGGCAGAGTTTTGTGGCCTCACCCGCAGGAAAAGTCATCTCCAGAGCGCAGGCGTTCAAGGAACAACTTCTGATCACAGATATTGAAGTGGAAGTGAGAAAGTTCAGAAATGATGCTGAACTGTACATGAAACCAAAAGAAAAAAAGCCAGTCCCTGCGTTTTTTGCAAAACATCTTTCAGTAGAAGATGAAGTATACCATGCGCTGATTCTTGGGTTAAGAGATTACGTTGAAAAAAACAGTTTCTCGAAGGTGGTCGTTGGAATCAGTGGAGGTATTGATTCTGCCCTTGTAACAACAATTGCTGTTGACGCTCTGGGAAAGGAAAAGGTCAAGGGCGTTTTTATGCCTTCTCGATTCACCTCACAACAATCTGAAATTGACGCAAAGAAACTTGCGGAAAATCTTGGCATTGAGCTGATGACAATCCCTATCGATGAAATTTTTGCATCGTACCTGCGAACACTTGAGAAATATTTTAAAGGCACAAAACCCGACATTACTGAAGAAAACATTCAGGCAAGAATCAGGGGAAACATTCTTATGGCTTTATCAAACAAATTCGGATACTTGGTGCTTACGACGGGCAATAAATCAGAAGTCAGCACAGGTTATGCAACATTGTATGGAGATATGGCTGGTGGTTTTGCTATTCTCAAAGATGTGCCGAAAACACTGGTCTATCGACTTGCAGAATACCGAAATCACAGTGGAAAAGTAATCCCAGATAGTATTATCAAAAAAGAACCAACAGCAGAACTCAAACCCAACCAGAAAGACACTGATACACTTCCACCCTATGAAATTCTTGATAAAATTCTGAAAATGTACGTTGAAGATAACAAGAGTATCACAGGTATTATTAAATCTGGATTTGAAGAAACGATGGTTAGAAAAATCGTAAGAATGGTTGATAAAAGTGAGTATAAAAGAAGACAGGCGCCACCAGGCATAAAAATTACCCCTCGTTCATTCGGGAAAGATAGAAGAATGCCTATTACAAATAAATATCAGGGTTAACCGATAAAAATTTTCTTTATCAAATTTTTTTGTGGATTTTCTTCACCCACATCTTTTAAGAATGACATATAACTTTTTTTCAAAATCATGCTGCCAATAATACACAAAATCCCTCCAAGCATCACTGTATTCTGAATGCCCATTGTTTTACCTAATAGTCCCGCAAGATATGAGCCAGCAGGTTGGGTGCCCATGAAAGCAATGGTATGAAAACTCATTACCCTACCCCGTTTCTCATCAGGAACAAGTGTCTGAATAATAATGTTTGCTGTGACGATTTGAAGAACCATGGCTGCGCCAACGATGACCAAAATCATTACAGCAAACCAGAAAGTTTTACAATGAGAAAATAGAATCAGACATACACCAAACACAAGTCCCGCAAAATAAATGACTTTACCAAGCCCTGCATGGGCGTGCCGCGAAGCAAGAAAAATCGCGCCAATAATTGCTCCAACTCCACCGCTTCCTACAAGAAACCCCAGTGTTCTGGCATTGCCGTGAAATACTTCCTTTGCAAACACAGGCATCAGTACTCCATAAAACATCCCAAATATACTGAAAAATGCCACATACAGGATTATCGTACGCACCGGTACAAATGTTTTCACATACCTGAAACCTTCCTGTAATTTTTTCATCACGTTTTCTGAACTCGGTACGGGATTACCAATTACAGTTTCTGGCGCACGCATCATCAAAAGAGCACCAATCACAGCAATGTAACTGATGGCATTGATAAGAAAACAAACACCTTCACCCACAGCAGCAATCAGCACTCCTGCTATGGAAGGACCGATTAACCGCGCACTGTTGACAAGGAAGGAATTCAAGGCAATCGCATTGGGAAGGTCTTCTTTTTTTTCTACGATGTTCACAACAAATGCCTGCCTTGCGGGAATGTCAAACGCATTGATTGCGCCCAGGACAAAAGAAAGGAAAAAAATATGATTAACTTTGATGCTGCCTGTAAGAGTCAGTATTGCAAGTGTAAATGCCTGTATCATTGCAGATGTTTGAGTTGTAAGAATAATTTTGAATCTGTTAATCCTGTCAGCAACATAACCACCAAAGATTGAAAACAAAAGAATGGGCAGTGTACCAAGGGCGCCTGCGATTCCAAGAATGTACGAAGAATGGCTTAACCTGTATACAAGCCATCCCACAGTCACTGTCTGAACCCAGGTGCCTATCAGAGAAATACCGTTTCCAAAGAAAAAAAGTCGATAATTACGATTACGCAAGGCCCTGAGAGTTGCTAAAAACGACACCCGCACCTCCAGAATATTAAATAATTTCTGAATTTTCGGTAATATATATCACATAATCACACTACTATCAACTCATTAAACGTTAGGAAAATTTTACAAGATAACTCCTTCTATAATTTTCGTGTATTGAATCTATGGTAATTTCATTTTCAGATTCCCATCGTGGGTGCAAATCACATCTGATTGGTCCTGTGATTTCGGGTATTGAATAAAATTTTTCCAGAATTATTTCTTTATCTTTCTGGGTGTCAAAAATTTTGAGATAACGATAGCCATCGATGGGATATGTGTCATAAAGAATGCGTTTTTTGTCCTTTGAAAACGAACAGTGACCGTCTCCTGTTTGTATTTTATCACTTATTTTCCTATATCTTCCTGCTTTATCCTCAACAAGATAAAATGCTCGTTGTCCCTGTATTTCAGCCCATACCACGATCTCTTTTCCATTCTTCCAGTCAAAATGGGAAATGAGATAAGAATCAATGAGGTCATAAATTTTCTGTCCTTCTATGTCAGATGTCATAAGTCTTGTTCTGTGAATTTGTTCAGGTTTTTCTTTCCACCTGTTGACGAAACAGAATCTTTTTGCGTCTCTGCTGAATAAGGTATGATTAAACCATCCATAAGAATTTGGAACTTCTTTTTCTCTTCTGAATTCAAGCATTTTTGAAAGTGGCACTATCAATTTGTTTTGGCCGGATTCTAAATCAATAAAATAGATGCCATCTTTTTCAGGCCATTTTTCATTTTCAAATCTGTCTCTAACTCCCTGATATCCGTATCCAGGTCTCCATTTGGCAAGTCTCGCAAAATTAAAACTCAAAGCGATCTTTTTGTCAGGATGAAAACAACTTACAGGTCTTTCCATTATTTTGCTCTTACCATTTCTTATGTTATAGATTTTTGAAAATAACTCTCCTTTTATCCCGACATTATAAATTATTTCTTCGTCTGACAACCATCCAAGCATACATCCTTGCTGAAAATTCCAGGCATATGTCCCATCTATCTTTTCATATTTTGATTTTTCAATTTCACCCACAAATATTTCCGCCATATCATTTTCAGCCGGCTCTCTAACCTGAAAATTGACTTTCAGAAATAGAAAGTGTTTTCCAGAAGGACTTATCTGTTTCTTATCGTAATAACCAAAAAAACATATGGCATTCTCAGGAGTTAACGGTTTTATTTCCATAGGCCTTTGGGTTGTTACAAGATTTTACCACATACACACAACAAGTCCAGAAAAACAATGCTGATTTTGACGCACTCAAAATAAACAGTAAAATATTTTAATGAAATTGATGACATATTTTCTGATTTTACTTTTGGGTTTTCTTATTGGTACTACAATTGGCGAGATATTATCACTATTGCTGCCAGAAAACCTTACAAATCTGCCATTTTTCGCACCTGGCATTCTATCAGGATTTGACACATTAAACTTAAATTTGAAGGTCATCAATGTTAACATCGGTATAAGAATTCTCTCAAACACTTTTTCCTGGCTTGGACTGCTGATTTCAACCACTATACTGCTTGTAAGAGAACTGGCTGGTTCAAAATAACTTTTCTGTGATGAAAAAGAAATTTTTTATCAAAACTTACGGATGCCAGATGAACTTTGCTGAATCTGAAAGATTGCAAAAATTGCTTATAAAATCTGGCTGGGAAAACACAGACGATATCAATAAAGCTGATGTGGTAATAGCCATTGGCTGTAGCATAAGACAGAAAGCAGAAAACAGAGTGCTTTCTTTTCTCAAAAGCAACAAACACCTGAAAAAAAATGGCGTCGTGCTGGGACTTCTTGGGTGTACAGCAAATCTTTATGGTGAAAAAATATTGAAACAGCTACCGTTTCTGGATATTGTGTGTGGACCAAATCATCTTGCCAGTATCCCTGATATTCTTACTGGTTGCACAGGCAAGGAAATTATTATCAGAACTGGCGAAAATAACAACCCTTTTGTTCAGTATATACCTTCTAAAAATGATGTCACGATGGATGTGCCTATTACAAAAGGGTGTAATAATTTTTGCTCATATTGTGTTGTTCCACTTGCAAGAGGAAAACTTAAAAGCAGAAAGCGAGAAGATATTTTGCGGGAGGTTAAATGTGCGGTTGAGAAAGGGATTAAGTCAGTAACACTTCTGGGACAGAATGTTAACGAATACGGAAAGGATCTTACAGATGGCTATGATTTCGCTGACCTTGTCCGCGAGATTGCAGAAATTGATGGTCTGTTAAGAATAGGATTTTTGACATCCCATCCAGAGGATACAGGAGAAAAAATTTTACAAACAATGGCTGAATGCCCAAAAGTTTTCAAGCATCTACACATACCACTTCAAAGTGGCTCCAACAAAATTTTAAAAGCAATGAATAGAAAGTATACAGTTGAAAAATTCCTTAAAGTCGTTGAAATGGCAAGAAATATGATGCCAGAAATTTCAATCACCTCTGATATTATGGTAGGATTTCCCGGAGAAACAGAGCAAGATTTCAGAAAAACCTGTGAAATAGTTGAAAAAACAAGATTTAATGAATTGTTTATCTTCAAATACTCACCAAGACCAATGACAAAGGCGTATGGAATGAAAGATGATACACCAAAAGAAGAAAAAGAACGAAGGCATAAAATAATACTTGACATGCAAAGAAAAATCAGCAACGAAATTCTGTCTTCCTTCACTGGAAAAACATGCCAGGTGCTGGCTGAAAAAATTAGCGTCAAAAATCCATTACAAATCATCGGGAAAAATATTCAGGGAATTCCTGTCGCATTTCAATGTAATAAAAACATTCTTGGGAAAATTGTAAAAGTCAAAATCATCAATCACCGGGAAGGGATTCTCTGCGGGTCAATATGTGAAGAAGACCTATTGCTGCAAGGCTTACAATACCAAGAGAAAACGCAAAAATAACTTTTTCTATCGGTATTTGCTCCTCCTTTATCCTGCCCTGTTTCAAAACTTCAATTGAACCAGCATGAATATCTGTATCGCCTGTGTGTTCCACACATCTTTTATGAAATACACCTGTAATTCTGACAACATCTCCCTCAACATCATACTTGCCAAGGAATTTAATTTTTTCTCTTGTATTCGAAGGGCACCAAACACCAATGGCAACATCTGCTTCAAGAACATTCACCCAGAAACCACCTTTACCCTCAATGATATCTCCCACAAGTTCGCCATCGACAGTCACAATTTTCCCATCAAACAAATCCGGATTGCTGACCAGGGCCGGAATACTCTGACCGTGACAAAAAGCAGTCATAGCCAACAAGACAACAAAAGCAATACTTTTGGTTTTCATCTTTTCACACTTTTTACGAGAAATCTTATCAGAATAAATATTGCAAAAAATTCAAGCCTTCCAGCCCACATTTCGAAAATATACCAGATCTTCAGAGGTACTGGCATCAATGGACTTGTAACTCCCACAGAAAGTCCAACATTTGCCGCAGCAGATACAGATTCAAAAAGGCCATGGATAAAACTGTATCCAAAAAAACTTGCAATTATGGCTCCTGAAAGATAAAGCAAAATAAAGCACATTGTAATAATCATTGCGGTTTTCACCATTGTGTCATCCACAGAAATTTCTCTTTGATGATGGAAAAATTCTTTTATGTAGGAACTTTCAGGGTAGGCAAGCCGACGAATTTCTCTTTTCACAGACTTATAAAATAGCCCTATTCTGAAAACCTTTATTCCACCGGAAGTGGAATTCATGCAACCGCCGATACCCATTGCTACAATCACTCCAAAAAGCGCAAGTTCTGGCCAGTTTGCCAGCTGTGAAGAATAAATATTCGAATAACCCACCCCTGTGTGCCCGGAAACAAGTTGATAGAAACTTGTTCTGAAGAAAGAAAAAACATCCGGAAAATCAGCAATGAGGCTGGAAAAACCAACAAGAACAATCAGGTAGGTAAAAAAAATCGTAAACATCAGTATTTTTACCTCAAAGTCCTCTCTCAATTCCTTAAATTTTCCTGTCCATACAGCATAATGAACCCCAAAACTTGTTGCTCCAAGAAGGATTATAATAATTGTCACAAGTTCAAATGCGGGGCTGTGGTAATAAAGAATATTAAGTGATTGCGGAGCAAAGCCAGCAGTATCCCAACCAGCCATAAAAATACATACCCCATGAAAAACAGCTCTGGGAAAAGGAACTCCGTGAAATAAAAGAATAATGGCAAGCAAACTGGAACAAATAATCAGATAGGTGAAACTTACCATCCAGATGAACTTTGCAGTGGTGATACTATTGGGAAGAATTTTATCGTCCCTTGCCTCTCCAATGTAGATTCTAAGCGCATCGCCTCCCCTGAAGAAAAAAACAAGTGCAACAAGAATAATTCCCTGGCCTCCGATAAAACACATTAAGTGTCTCCAGATATTGTGAGCATGAGACATATGGTCAAGGTCCTGCACCAAAACAAGACCTGTGGTTGCATAAGCACTCATTGACTCAAAACATGCATCAAGAAAACACGCGTAATGACCGCTTAAGTAAAGAGGAAGAGCAGAAAAACACATCGCCAGAAACCAGCTGGAAGCCACAATCGTCATCCCCTGCCGCCAGTTGATTTCCTGGGGAGATGGAGAAAAATAAAGAAGAATAGAACCAAAAGCAAGACAGGTAATGATTGAAATAAAAAAATCTATGACAGGGCTAAACTCATGACAGACCAATCCAACAAATACAGGGAAAAGTTGAACGATAGCAAAAGCAATGAAAATTTTTCCCAGATAATGACTGACAACAGAAATATCATCCCTGCTAAAATCAGGAATCATCTGTGGACTATCTCCGAAATAAACATGATAAAGCTAAGAATAAATGCCGAAATGGTAACAATCAATGGATATACCAGTTCAATAGATATACCAATAATGCCCTTTTTGAGCATGTTGAGATAACGCATTAACCTGATTTTCATATCACATTCTACCTATTAAAGCATTTAAAATTTCACCTTCGTCCTCAACTTTTGTCAGGGCAACAACTTCATCTCCCTGCTGAAAAACAAAGTCCCCATCAGGCACTATAAGATGTTCTTTTCTTAACACAGCCACAATTACTGCCTCTGCTGGAAGTTCAATTTCTTTCAAACGCTTTTTCACTATTGGCGCATCTTCGGGCAGGTCAATTCTGACAAGTGATAGTTGCCCTTTTTTGAAAGCACAGAGATTTATCATGTCTTCAAGAGAAACCTCTTCTTCTATAATTTTCGCGATGATTGCTGTACTATCTATTGCAATATCCACACCCAGCTGAAAAAATATCCTCTCATTCTTTGGGTCATTAACCCTGGCAACTGTTCTTTTTACCTCGAAAATATCCTTTGCAATCTGACATATTACAAGATTGTCCTCATCCTTGCCAGTAACCGCAGCAACAACATCTGCGTCCTTCACTCCTGCCTGAATAAGAATATCTGTCTGGCATCCATCTCCATTGATTATAAGAATATTTCTGTTTTCAGCCAGTTCATCAGTAATTCTTTTATCCTTTTCAATCAAAGAAACATAGTGTGTTCTTGCGAGTCGTTCAGCAAGAAAATAGCCAACTTTTCCTCCGCCAACAATAATGATTCTCATGTTATCTCCAGAATTTTCTTAATCCTTTGCATGGACTTCATTCGGGCAACTCCAATCACAAGGTCTCCCTCCTTCACAACATAACCATCATCAGGAATCACAGGTCCATCCTGTTTCACTACAACAACAACCTTGAATTCCTCAGGAATATTGAGGTCAGAAACTCGTGTGCCTGACTTTTTCCCGTTAATCAGGATTTCAAGAAAAGTGATATCCCCACTTTCAACAATGTAAGTGGTTGTGCCTTTTTCAATCAGTTTATCCCTTATAATGGCAGCAACCAATCTCTGTCCGCTAATTACATCATAACCAAGTTTTCTGTATATCTCATTCTTCACAGGATCTACGATTCTAATAATGCACTTGTTAATATTAAACATTTTCTTTGCTATCTGGCCAACAACAATATTAACATTATCATCGCTTGTCACTGCTGCAATACCATCGCATCTTTCAATTCCAGCATCCCTGAGAACATCAAGGTTAATACAATTTCCAGTAATAGTAATACCATTGAAAACCGGCTGCAATGCCTGAAAGCTTGAAGCATTCTTGTCAATCACAACAACATTGTGGTTTTCTGACAGAAATTTCGCAAGCTGACTTCCTACCTTTCCGCATCCAATTACAATAAAATACATGTGTTTTATTCCCCTTTTTGTGGTATTTTAATACAAAAATACCTGTCAATAAATAGTCCATGTTGTTTTTCCACCAGGTTCAATTACTTTTATTTCACCTACAATCCTATGCTTCATGGCAACCTCTTTCCATTTTTTCACGATTTTTTCAGTATCATCAAAACAAAAGGCAACCACTGATGGTCCAGCGCCACTTAAGCAACAACCAGCAGCACCAGATTGCATTGCAGAATCATAAAGAATTCTGAAGTGGGGATAAAATTTTTCCCTGTATATCTGATGAAGCCTATCCTGAGTCGCAATACCAAGCAGCTTTTTATCTTTTTCAATAAACGCCACAGGAACAAGACATGTCCTTGAAAGATTAAAAATTACGTCTGACATAGAAACAGTACCAGGAAGAATTTTTCTTGCCTGTTCTGTTGGAAATGCATCCTCTGTAATGAAAAATACAGCTGAAACACCTGAAGGAATATCAAATTGTTTACAAACAATTTCTCCATTGTTTTCTGCAATGACAACCAGTCCTCCGAGAAAGCTTGCGGCAATATCGTCAAGATGTCCTTCAATTTCTTTACCTATTTTCAAAACCTTGCTAAGAACCACTTTTTCTCCGGAAAAGATCAAACCCGCGATGATTCCTGCAAGAACCGCAGTACCACTGCTGCCCAAGCCCTTGCCAGCAGGAATCTTGTTGTCTATACTCAATTTTATAGCAGGGATATCTTTTCCAAGTAATTTACAAACCTTTTCAAAAGATTTATAACACAAATTATTTTTACTGCTGTCCACATCAGAAGACGAAACAAAAATGGAAAAATACTCTGAGTTTTCAAAAATGAATCTGTTAAAAAGTTTTATGCTAATACCCATACAGTCAAAACCACTACCCACATTTCCTATGCAACCGGGTACTGAAATAATAACCTTTTTTATTTTTTTCATGGGTTTGTTTTAGAAAAACATCAATCTTCGACGCGAATGACCTGCGTTTTTTGTTTTATGCAGGATAGTTTATTTATCGCAGATACTGCTTTTCTGATATTTCTTTCTATCGCTCTATGGGTCAGCATGACTATGGGTACTGCCCTGTCAGGATTCTCTCTTTTCTGGATCACTGAAGCGATACTGATATTATTTCTTCCGAGAACATCAGCAATTTTTGCCAGAACCCCGGGTCTGTCCAGTGCTGTAAAACGTAGGTAATATCTGGTTTCAAGATGATCTAATTGCTGAATCATCGTTTGTGGTTCAATAACAAATTTTTCTGGAAAATGCTCCTGAATTAGTAGTTTCTTGCTGATTTCAATAATATCAGAAACCACGGCACTTGACGCTGGCTTTCCGCCGGCGCCCTCACCATAAAGAAGGATTTTATTAAAAAGGTCCCCTTCAAGATAAACAGCATTGTACACGCCATTAACATCAGAAAGCATGTGACTTTGTGGAATCAGGGCAGGGTGTACCCTCAGGGAAACTGTATCATCCACTCGTTTTGCTATGGCAAGCAGTTTAATCCTGTAGCCAAGTTCAAGTGCAAACTCAATATCCTCTGGTGCCACGGTATCTATCCCTTCAATCAAAAAATCGTCATCTGAAATGGGACAATGAAATGCATAAGTAGAAATAATAGCGAGTTTTTGCGCACTATCTTTCCCTGAAATGTCAAGATACGGATTACTTTCAGCATAACCCATTTTTTTTGCAGAATCAAGAGCCAGTGAAAATGTTTGATGTTTTTCTGTCATGGATGAAAGTATGTAATTTGTCGTACCATTGAGAATGCCAATAATTGCTGTAATCCTGTTTGCCGCAAAACTTTCTCTGATTGTCTTTATAATAGGAATTGCGCCTGCAACACTTGCCTCAAACCCTAAATAGGTATTATTTTCATTTGCCACAGTCAGCAATTCCAAAAGTTTTTTTGATAGTAAAAACTTGTTTGCTGTGACCACTGCCTTTTTATTTTTTAAACTCTGGCTGATAATATCGTAGGCAGGCTGAAATTTTCCCACCAGTTCAACGACAATATCAATATCAGAATCGTTCACAACTTCCTGATAGTCGGATGTTCTAACATTCTTCGGAGGAACCCATGTTCTTTTTGTTTTCCAATCAATATCACAAATTTTTTTTATTTCAAACTCTATTCCTGTGTACCTTTTAAAAAGGTCCTTCTTCTCATGCAAAATCAATGCCGTGCTGCTGCCAACAGTTCCAAATCCTATAATACCAACATTGATTTTCTTGTTCATAATCAGCGGTAAAGACCGACGGGTTGAAAACTTCTTCCAATAGAGGAAAAATATCCATCACTCTGCTTTTGTAGCAATGCATTTTCGCGTTCTTTATCCGGAATCGCCCTGCCAAGCGCAGCAATTGCCTTTGCCCTCTTCAGATATGTCTTTGACAATAAGTAATTAATTTCAGGACTATCACCACTGTTCACTTTGCTTGAAGTATTTTCAGCAAGGTCCAGGAGTACCAAGTACTCATTCTGAAAACTTTTTTTCCATAATTTGTCCCATCTTTTTGCAATTTCAGGATATCTTGGAATCTTCTTCAATCTGTTTCTGACATAAAGATAAGCGTACGGGTCATTTATTTTTTCAAGTCGTGAAAGTTCTGCCATAGCCATTGCAAGATTCATTTCTTTCAAAATTTTTTCAATTTCATCAGTGGAAAACTTATATGCAAGTGCAAGTTCTCTGGCCTTTTCAGCAAGTTGTCTGACACCAGCATAATCCTTTTTAGCCAGCGCCTGTCTCATCTGTGATAGAAGATCTTCAAATTTCTGTTTCGCCTCTTCAAGTTCTTTGCGTTTTTGCTCCTCTGCCAGTTGTTGTTTTCTCAATTGCTCCTCTTTCGCCTTCTGCTCAGCAAGTTGCTTTTGATATGCCTGATACCTGTTATAACCAATATATGCACCGCCTGCAAGAATAAGCAATGCGATTATTAAAATCAATTTCCCTGAAGATTTTTTCCCTGATTTTTTATTCTTACCCATAAAATTATTATACAGAAAGAAGTCCTATAAGGTCAAATAATGCTTGCTTTTCAAAACTTTTCATCAGGGTTTTTCAGAATACGATGAAATTCTTTTAATGTATCAAGTAAGTACGTATAATGTCCAGCCATGATTTCCTTCATAACAAAACTGCCTATGATAATGCCATCGGCACATGTTTTCAAACGAAGAATTTGCTGTCTGTTTGAAATTCCAAATCCAACAGCCACAGGTATTGTGGCCTGGTCTCGCAATCGAGCCACATCCTGGTACGTTTCTTCCGGCAAAAAATCTCTTGTTCCAGTCACGCCGTACACAGCAATGTAATAAATAAAGCCCGTTGCCACCTTAAGAATTTTTTTCCTTCTTTCTGAAGATGTTGTTGAACTGATAAATAGAATCTGGTCAATACTGAATTTTTTCAATTGTGCCCTAAACTGCGCAGATTCCTCAAAAGGCAAATCAGGAATAATAGCGCCAGAAACATTAGTTTCCGCGCAATCGCGTGCAAACTTTTCAAGCCCATATTGATATACTGGATTATAATAACTCATCAAAAGATATGGAATTGATAATTTTGATTTCAACCTGTCACACAAATTGAAAATTGACTCCAGATTCACTTTGTTCTCAAGAGCCTTCTGGGAACATGCCTGGATAACTGGACCATCAGCAACAGGGTCAGAAAAGGGAACTCCAATCTCTATAAAATCAACTCCTACTTCCTGTAATCTTTGAACAAAATCTTCTGTAAAATTGATATCCGGATATCCTGCTGTAACATAGATAATCAACCCTGCTCGCTTTTCCTGCGCAAGCAATTTAAACTTCTGTTTAATGCTCACAGTTGAACTCCTTCAATTCTTGCAACCTCATTAACATCCTTGTCTCCCCTTCCAGATAAACATACAACCACAATATCGTCTGGGTTAAATCGTTTTTTATTTTCCACCAGATATGCGATGGCATGAGCTGATTCAAGAGCAGGTATGATACCCTCTTTTTCACTCAGAACGTGAAATGCATTAAGAACCTGCTGGTCATTCACAGCATAATACTCTGCCCTTTTCGTGTCCTTGTAAAAACTATGCTCTGGTCCTGTTCCCGGATAATCAAGTCCTGCAGAAATAGAATGGGTTGGATGGATCTGACCATTTTTATCCTGAAGCACATAACTGAAACTGCCATGTAATATTCCTGGGGTGCCCTTGCACAGTGTCGCGGAATGATAATCTGTATCAAGTCCTTTTCCTGCGGCTTCGACGCCAATAAATTTTACATTTTTATCATTATAAAATGGATGAAAAAGACCAATACTGTTGCTTCCTCCACCAACACACGCAACCAGGTAATCTGGAAGTCGTTTCTCCATCTTTAAAATCTGACGCCTTGTCTCTTTTCCAATCACTGATTGAAAATCCCTGACCATCACTGGAAACGGGTGAAAACCAACAACGCTGCCAATAACATAATGGGTCGTTTTAAAATTTGATATCCAGTCCCTCAATGCTTCATTGATTGCATCTTTAAGTGTACGGCTACCAGAACTTACGCAATTGACCCTTGCACCCAGAAGCCGCATCCTGTAAACATTGAGGGCTTGTCTCTGCATATCAATTTCTCCCATGTATATTTCGCATTCAAGTTTGAAAAGCGCAGCTGCTGTTGCTGTCGCTACGCCATGTTGACCTGCTCCTGTTTCAGCAATCACCCGCGTTTTCCCCATTTTCTTTGCAAGAAGAACCTGACCGATGGTATTGTTAATTTTGTGGGCACCCGTAAATGCAAGATCTTCCCTCTTCAAAAATACCTTACAACCAATCTCCTTTGAAAAATTTTCAGCATAATAAAGGGAAGTAGGTCTTCCAGCATAATTTCGCAGGTAGTAATCAAGCTCTTTATGAAATTGCCTGCTTGTGCCGGTCGTGAAATATGCATACTCAAGTTCTGCAATTGGAGCCATCAACGTCTCAGGAGCAAATTTTCCACCATAAATACCGAACCTTCCTTTTTTATCAGGTAATTTCGCCATTGACTGACCTTTTGGTTTTTCCAAGCAATTGTTTCACCTTTTCAATATCCTTGATGCCTGGCGCTTTCTCCACACCTGATGCGACGTCAATTCCATATACGTTGATTCTGGCAATAAGTTTTTCCACATTTTCCGGAGTTATTCCACCCGCGATGAACGATTTTTGTGCAACCGGTTGCAACATCTGTAGCACTGTCCAGTCAAATGGTTTTCCAGTGCCACCAGGACTTGCAGAATCAAAAGAATCAAAAAGATAATAGTCAGCGTCAAAATCACTCAAGTTTGCAGGAACTGTTTCCTTAACCCTGAAAACCTGTATAATCATTTGGTCAGGAAACAATTTCCTTACTCTGTTGCAGAACTCTGGTCTCTCACTACCATGTATTTGAATTCCGTATAAATTGCACCTGTCAACAATCATTTTTATATAATCTAAATCCTGTTCCACAAATATACCTACGGGCTTTGCCCTTTTTAAGATGGAAATGATATCTCTTGCCTTTTCGGGAAGTATATACCTTTTGCTCAATCTGTAAAAGTTAAAACCAAGATAGTCAACACCAAGAGCATCACACTGCTGTGCATCTTTCTTTTGAGTAATTCCGCAGATTTTAACCTTCATTCAATTTTGGGTAGTTTCTCAAGAGACTCACGTATTTTTTCTTCAGGATATTCATAATCTTGCAATTTCCCGGTTAAATATGCATCATATGCAGAAAGATCGAAATGCCCGTGCCCGCTAAAGTTAAACACAATGCATTTTTCTTCACCGGTTTCAGCACATTTTCTTGCCTCATCAATCACGACTCTAATTGCATGCGATGTTTCTGGCGCAGGAATGAATCCCTCGGTTCTGGCAAAAATTACAGCTGCCTCAAATGCCTTTGTCTGTGCCACTGCCTCTGCCCTCACAATCTTTTTGTTCACCAGCATGCTCACAATTGGAGCAAGTCCATGGTATCTGAGCCCGCCAGCATGAATACCAGGTGGCATAAAATCGTGACCGAGTGTAAGCATCTTCAGTAGTGGAGTCAAACCTGAAGTATCGCCATAATCGTATCTGTAAGGACCTTTTGTCATTGTTGGACACGCAGTTGGCTCAACCCCAATTACATCAACATTGCTTTTTCCCTTGATTTTATCCTTTACAAATGGAAGCACAAGTCCAGCAAAGTTGCTACCTCCACCCACACAACCTACGAGAACATCAGGCTTTTCACCAACCAAAGCAAGTTGTTTTTGTGTTTCAAGACCAACAATTGTCTGATGAAGAAGTACGTGATTCAAAACACTGCCCAAACTATATTTGCTATCTTTGCTGCTGATTGTATCTTCAATCGCTTCAGAAATTGCAATACCAAGACTTCCTGGATTCTCTGGATTTTCTTTCAATAGTTTCCTTCCATAGTTGGTCTTGTCGCTTGGAGACGGATATATTTTTGCATTCCATGTTTGCATCATAATTCTTCTGTACGGTTTTTGCTGATAACTGATCTTCACCATATACACCACACATTCAAGATCAAAAAGATTACAAGCAAACGCAAGAGCGCTTCCCCATTGGCCTGCACCTGTCTCAGTGCACAATCTTTTCACACCTTCCTTTTTGTTATAGTATGCCTGGGCAACTGCGGTATTTGGTTTATGACTCCCTGGAGGGCTGACACTTTCATTCTTAAAATAAATTCTTGCTGGTGTTTTTAAATATTTTTCAAGAGCCACTGCTCTGTGCAAAGGCGTAGGTCTCCACATCGCATAAACTTTTCTTATTTCTTCTGGAATTTCAATCCATGGCTCGGTTGACATTTCCTGTTGAAGCAATGACATTGGAAAAATTTTTGCAAGAACAGATGGCTCAACAGGTTTACCTGTGGCCGGGTCAAGAGGTGGCGGAAGTTGTTCAGGAAGATCAGGTAGTACATTATACCATGCTACAGGCATTTCCTTTTCACTCAATAAAATTTTTCTATCATCCATAACACATCTCCTTTAAAAGGTTTTTCAAAGCCATTCCTGGTGACTTTGCCTTTAAAAAATAACTTCCAATCAGTGCACCATTGGCACCGGCATTAAACAAATTCACTAAGGTTTTAGCATCATTAATGCCACTTTCTGCAATAACAGGTATTTTAACGCCTTTAAGCAGCGAAAGCAAATAAATCATATCATTAAGATCAATTCGTAAACTGTCAAGGTCACGACTATTAATGCCAATCATTACTCCATTATTAATTGATGTAAGGTCAAAAAATCTTTGTATTTCTTTTTCAGTGTGCAACTCAATAAGAACTTCAAGATTCAGATGTCTTGCGAGATTAAGTAGAGAGATAAATTGTTCATCTGATAGTATCCGGAGAATTAAAAGAATACAATCAGCGCCATACATTTTTGCCTCATAAATCTGATAAGGGTCAATGAAAAAGTCCTTTGCGACAACAGGAACATTCACTGCATCTTTCACATATTGCAAATGTCGCACATGTCCAAGAAAAAATCTCTCTTCAGTCAGCACAGAAATTGCCGAAGCGCCGCCTTTTTCATAGGATGCTGCTATTTTAGAAGGGCTGTATCTTTTTCTGAAAATTCCACCTGATGGCGATGCTTTTTTTGTTTCAGCAATAATAATAAATGGCCGTTGCTTAGTTTTTTCAATAATAGACCTGCATAAAACAGGATGAACTTTTTGTTTCAAAACATCCAGCGGCATAAATAATTTTTTCTGTCCGACCAGATTCTTTTTGTGTTCAAGGATTTTTTTTAACATCTTCCTTTTCTTTCTGAAGATTCAGAATAAATCTTTCTGCGACATACCTCATTTCAGGAAACTTCTTTTTTATTTCCTGCCATTGTTTTATTGCGTCATCAATTCTTCCAAGTTTTTCAAGAGCATGGGCTCTTGTATTTTCAACATATGCAGGATGCTCATACTGAATTGCTTTATCAAGGTATGCGATGGCGTTCTCAAATTCTCCGCTGATATAGTAAATCCATCCAAGTTCCCAGTAAAGCCTATAAGAATTAGGATTATGACTTAGCCCTTCTTTGAGAAATTCCATCCCCTTCTGTTTAATTTTTTCATTGTCAGGAAACCTTTTCATCGGAGCAATACAGTAAATTAAAAACCAACCTCCTGTTGCCCATGCCTCCTGGTCCTCAGGGTCAAGCCGCACAACAAGATGAAACAATGGAAATATCTTTTCATATCGACCAGAGTGCCATAACTGATCGATTTTTAAATTGATGATGTTAATCACAGGGTCCCGCTGATTCGTTATGTCAAGAAGCTGGACTGCAACCTGTTCAGGTTGAGTGTGGGCAATCAACGGCAAAAAAAAGACAATCAGGAAATATCTAATTTTCCTTTGACAGTGCAATAATTTTTTCAAGATGCCCAGTACAATATCCACTATCAATAACCTCCTGTGCCATTTTCATTCCGTCAACAACATTACCCGTAATGCCAGCAAGGTACAACAATGCCCCTGTATTCAAAAGTACAGAATCTCTTTTTGCACCCTTCATCTTCCCACTAACAATTTCCCTGAGTATTTCAGCATTTTCCTCAGGACTACCTCCTTCAAGTTCCTTTAATGATGCCCTTTTTAAACCAAATTCTTCTGGCTCAATAGTAAAAGTTTTTCTTGTTGTTCCAATTTCCACAACAGTGGTTTTTCCAGTGATTGAAATTTCGTCTGTTCCATCTTCTCCATAGAAAATCCATGCCCTTTTTACATTAAAACTTGAAAGAACATCAGGGACAATATCAAGAAGAGTTTTATTACCAACGCCAAGAATTTGAATATTAGCTCCTGCTGGATTGCACAGTGGTCCAAGAATATTGAAAATGGTTCTGAATCCAAGTTCCTTTCTCACAGCAGCAACATTCTTCATGGCAGGATGGTATAAAGGAGCAAAAAGAAAAGTAAAATTTACTTTTTCCAGCATCATCTCTGCTTTTTCAGGCAATATCTCAATATTCATACCAAGTTTCTCAAGAACATCAGCGCTTCCACTTTTACTTGATATCGCTCTATTACCATGTTTTGCTACCTTTACGCCACAGGCAGAACCTACAATTGCAGCAGCAGTGGAAATATTAAATGTACCAGTATGGTCTCCACCAGTGCCACAGGTATCTGCAACAGTTCCCCTGGTTTTCACCTTCAAACATTTTTCACGCATTGCATCAGCTGCGCCGCCAACAATATCAGTGGTTTCTTCTGACATTCTTAAAGCAGTAAGAAAACTTGCCATCTTAACAGGTGATACATTTCCACTCATAATCTGACGGAAAATTTCAGCAGATTCAATCCTGGTAATTTGTGCACCAGAAACAACCTTGAATAATATTTCGTCTATATTCATAGTTGAAGAAAATTTTTCAAAATCTTTTTACCCTGGTCTGTAAGAACAGATTCAGGATGAAACTGGACACCAAAAATACTGTATTTTCTATGGCAGATACCCATAATTTCGCCATCATCGCTCCACGCTGTGATTGCAAGAACATCTGGTAAAGTTTTCTTTTCAATAACAAGAGAATGATACCTGGTAGCAGAAAAGGGATTTACTACATTTTTAAAAATATTTTCGGCCCTATGATAAATGAGAGATGTCTTACCGTGCATCAAATACCTTGCTCCTGTGATTGTTCCACCATATAGGTATCCAATACACTGATGGCCAAGACAAACACCAAGAATCGCTTTTTTGCCTTCAAATTCCTTGATCAATTCAACTGATATTCCTGCGTTTTCAGGTCTACCAGGTCCTGGTGATATCACAATTTTGTCAAATTTCATTCTTTTGATTTTTTCAACTGAAATCTGATCATTCCTGAAAATTTCTATTTTGCATCCCAGTTCGCCAAAATACTGCACAAGATTATAGGTGAAAGAATCATAATTATCAATCATCAGTATTCTCTGCATTTTTCCCCCTATATTTATTATGCCTGAAAACCCGTGTAATGACAAACTTAAATTAACAGCGGTCTACTGACCACCTGTATGTATTCTCAATCAACCTTAATGCATCATTTTCTGTTTTGCAACATGTTGATATGAAAAGTCCACGGGCACTAAGATGTTCCAGGGCAGTTTTTACTTCGCTTGAACGAACTGTTATGTAGAGATTTTTTCCGGCTTTTTGCACCTTTTTCAATACATCCATAAAATAAAGAGGTGATGGTTTCCCTGTACCCGGCAAAATTTGAATTGCCTGCAATTTGGGAAGTTCAAGCAGAGCATCAAGATGGTTAAAATTACCTGTTCCATCGACATGATAAACAGTATAGTCAAGAAACTCCACCTGTTTTTTTATTGCTGGTAAAAAAATTTCTCTGAACATTGACGGAGAGATGTTATAAGCAAAATCGTTCTGAGAAGCATAAAATTTTCCTGGCGCCCATAGTGGGAACCAGCAGGTAGACCCTTCATTCACTTCTTTTATTATGTTGTAGAGTTTTTCATAGTGTCTGCACCACATTTCCATTAAATAATTTTCCGCCTGTTGTACTCTTTCAGGTCTTTCAATACAATCAAAAAGAAGTTTTTCGGTTCCTCTTAAAGCAGCAAGCGTATCTCCACAACCACCAAAGGCACCTATTGAAACAAGACATTTCCCTTTTGCTTCTTTAACTCCCCTTTCTAATAGTTTAATCGAAAATTTGTAATCAGGATGACTTTCATCTATTTCAAGGTGTTCGAAATTCAGGTCTTCCTGTTTCAGAATCGGTTCCCACCAGCCAGTTTGCATATCAAGATGCACCTTACAACCAAGAAATGTAGGAATTGCAGTATGGCCCGGATATCCGCCATTCCAGATTGGAAGTGCTTCTGCCCCAAAAAAAGTATGGGAAAAATAATAGTGATTTACCTGACTGATATAATCAAGGTTGTACCACTTTTGATAAATACTTTCTGGCTCTGGCGGCACAGGGATATCTGGTGGATCCTTTTTAGGAGCATACACCGCAATTGCGCATCTTCCAAAATACTCGTGAGCCCACCATTTTCTGTAATTTTCCTTTGTCTCTTGCCAATCAGGTTTATATAAAAGAGACATATCACTTTTCTATAATCAATACATCTGCTGCACCAATCGAAGGCATTTTTATTGATATGTGCGAATCACTTACTGAAAACTTCAATCCATCTGGATAAAAACATGACCATACCTTTCTGGGAGTGAAATTCAAAGAATTTACACTGATTGAAATGTTCTTTATTGAATCGTTTTCAGTAAGATTTACCAGCGGTATCACAGTACTGTTTTCTGATACCAATCTACCTGACACAATTCCTTTTTTGTCTACAATAACATCTGGAAGTATTCTGTTTTCCCTTAGAGGAAGCAAAATTAAATCTTCTGCAACAGGGTCACATTTTACTGGTTCAAAATTTCCTGCTCCAAAATGACAAAATTTCTGGTCTATACCACCTTTTCCACATGGCAATACTTTTAGCCCATACTGGATATAACTCTGACCAGGAAATGTTCCACCATAGTATGCCAGACCAGCACCAGTTTTTTTCTTAATCCATGCTGGCATACCATCTGAACAGTATCTTGCAATGACTTCGGCGTCAGGAGCAACTTCAAATACTTCTTTGCTGCAAAGGACTTTTGATGTTCTGTTATTAAACATAATATAGCCTAGTGGTGATTGGAACAATAGTTCAAGTTTGGCTCTCAATGGTCCTTTATACTTCTGGTAAGAAAGTTGATTCCCTCTGCCAAATGTTTCGTCAAGAACATTCAGTGGTTGATCAAACTCGTCCTTTCGCGCAGAACCAGCAGTTGCAAATACTATTCCACCATTTTTTACCCATGTGTTAATTCTTTCTGCTGCTTGCTTTTCAATATTCTGACATGCAATGTAAAGCACTCTGTATTTATCAAGTAATCCTTCTTTTATATCGTTTTCAGTAGTGAAGTCAACCCTGTAACCGGCTTTTCTCAATGCATACCAGATATTCTTTCGTTCCTCCTGAAACACATTCGTTGCATCAGAACCTGGCTTTATATCCCACTGAGATTTGCCTTCAATTTCCCACACATCACTCGCCTTGCTCAATAACATTGCAACAGGTGTATCCTCTGGTCTTCCTGGTAATAGATAATCCTCAATAAGTCCTGCCATGCCAGAAATTTTTCTTATAGTTTTGAATGTTGGTAATCCTGCCCGATAGGCAATGTAATTCTCTGTCATATAGGCATCAAAACCTGCGCTGAAAAAGTCAAGGTCTTTTACATTATTTGCCCAGAGAAGCACTGCATTTTTCAAAAGCAAGTCAGGTGGACATCCCGGATAATGTGGCATACAATAAAATTGCATTGGTGTATCGTGATAACTTGCTCCTTTTCTTAGATAAGAAGCAAGAAAATCAATAACAAGTGCTGATGCCTCTGGCATACAATAAGTATAGTCCTCACTCCATGCCAAACTCATAGCACCCCTTTTAAATGCCTCAATAAAAGATTGCTGATGGACCCAGTAAAAAGGATGCATGCCGCCAAGATTTGCAGAAGTATGAAGATGCTCTCCCAATTCCTTTTTCAATTGCTTTGTTTTTTCGGCAAAGTCCCTTATTCCAAGCTCTTCCTGAAACAACACGCTATACCAGTAAAGTTTTTTCATTGTTTGAGATATTGATGCTGTGTCTTTTTTCTCAGAAACCACTCCTATCTGAACTGCTATCTCGGTTGATGGAGAGTTGACTGGTTTCACACTTTCCCATGACTGGCAACCTAAACTTTCTGGTGTTTCTCCAAGTTTTTTCACAAAATCGCGAAATTGTTCTACCATTTTCGGGTCATCTGCTTTTAAAACAGGCAACCCAATTTCATCGCCAAAGGAAAGATAATAAAAATACGGTTCAAGATGCTTTTCTTTTATCATTTTCACCACATTTGGTATATCCTGAGAATGGTGATATGAATACGATTTTTCAATAACACCACCCTTATCTTTCCACCAATCAATAACCTTTCTTGCCTCGTATCCATCATTTACATAACCAATGGTATTGATACCAAGGGCATGTCTGAATGCCTGTTCAATTTCAAACCCCCAGCGAGAATTGGGTTGGTCGGTCACTCTACCTGTATATGCAAATAATCGTAATCTTTTGGGAATTGGCCCGATTCTTTTTTCTTTATTCAATTGTATTGTAATTTCTCTGAAAATGTCTGAAATTTTTTTCGTGTATGCAAGACCTTCCTTTATATAAAGGTCTGGCTGAACAAGTACTGTTAATTCTTCTTCATCCGGACCTATTTCAAATGATTTCAGAATCTTCTTTTCATCTGGCTCAAGTGCAATATCAACCGCAAAACGCGCTTTTTTTACTGAATCATCAGTACTTATTGCCTTAAAAGTATAGGGAGATGTGCTTTCAACATTCATTGTTGGGCCAAGGTCATACCATACACTTGCTTTACCCGGTTGAACTGGCTCTGGCCAATCACCTGTAAATTTCATTCCTTCTTTTACCAGTGGTCTACCTTTTTCATCATAAAATCTTACAAGGTCCCTGTACATTGGACTATAAAAATCAGGGTATCTGTGATTCCAGTGATTCCATGTCACTTTGATTGGCGCGGTAGAAAGGTTTCTGAATCTGAAATACACATGATTTTCCCTTCTTAATTCATCAAGCAGAGGATATCTTGAATATTTTGGAGCAGAAATTTCTGATAAGTCATTTGTTATCATCACGGCATCAATACTGCGAACACCTGCTGGTTCAGGGTTATAGGTTTTTGAAATAATGAGGGTATATTTGCCTTCTGTCAGTTCAACCTTGTAACCTTCTGCTGCATCATGGTCAATTCCCCATGGCCAGTAAAGAGAACCCCTGAGAAGTTTATTTGTAAAACAAAAATGCTTCTCGGATGTTAAAAGTCCATAGACTTTGTCAAATACGACATTGCCGGAAGTATCAACAAGTTTTACCCGAAATGCATAATTAAAAAGCGGCGGACATTCATATTTCACCCAGATTTTATAGGTATCTGCCTGCGGAATTTCAATAGTTTTTGAAATCTCAGCATTGCCGTCCTTTTCATCAGTCATTGCGGTTTTAAGCCTGCTTGCCCAGACACCACCAAATGTCATATTCTGATAAAGGTCACGTCCCCACTGTCCAATATTCCATGTTTTTCCTGGACCAGAATTTTTCTGATTAACACCAGTCATGTCTTCTGCTTCAACAATAATGCGAACACTCTTTTTGTCCTGTCCGCGAGCACCAACTGCTACCATTAAGACAAGCACAGCCGCCAGGGAAATAAACCTTTTCATCCTTGCTCCTTTTTAAATCACATCTATCTTCTTTGCATTCTCATAAGCAAGCATGAGTGCCTTTGCTTTATTTATTGTTTCAATATACTCCCTTTCTGGAACAGAATCAGCCACAATTCCTGCTCCTGCCTGAATATAAATTTTATCGGTTGAGCCAAACATTGTACGAATTGTGATGCAAAAGTCCATATCCGAATGGAAACCAAAATATCCCACTGCTCCTGCATAGACACCCCGTCGATTTTTCTCAAGTTCCTCAATAATTTCCATAGCCCTGATTTTTGGCGCACCACTGACAGTACCAGCAGGGAAACATGCCCTGACAAGGTCAAATTGATTTTTCCCTTTTGCGAGTTTTCCAACAATATTTGTCACCAGATGCATCACATGGGAATATTTCTCAACAAACATCAGATCAGTCACTCGAACTGAGCCAAACCTGCAAACCCTTCCAAGATCATTTCTTCCAAGGTCAACAAGCATAATATGTTCTGCAATTTCTTTTGTGTCTTTTTTCAGTTCTTCAGCAAGTTTCTCATCTTCTGCATCATCCCTACCTCTGGGTCTTGTACCAGCAATTGGTCTTAAAAGGGCTTCAGGACCATTACACCTGACAAGAATTTCAGGAGAAGACCCAACAAGGTAGATATTCGAAAAATTCAAATAAAACATATACGGCGAAGGATTGATTGAACGCAAACTTCTGTACGCTGATAGAGGATCAACATCAATTTTTCTTTCCCACCTCTGGGAAAGAACGACCTGGATGATGTCACCCGCCCTGATATATTTTTTTGCTTTCGAAACTGCTGACTCAAATTCATCCTGCCTGTAATTTGAAATAAATGTTCCACCATCAATATTAGAATGATTTTTGGCATAAGGAATTGGGGTTTTTATCATTGAAATAATGGACTCAATTTTCTCACACGAATTTCTGTACGCATTCTTAAGGGATTCTCTTTTTCTTATTCTTACGTTGCTGATGACCTGAATTTTTCTCTTAAGGTGGTCAAAAACAACCAGGTCAAAACACATCTGAAAATAGAGTTCAGGGAACAAAGAATCCGCAGGAAGAATTTCAGGAAGTTTTTCTATAAATCTTACATAGTCATAGGAAATGTATCCCACTGCTCCGCCTGAAAACGCAGGAAGTCGCGCATCTTCAGGTTGTTTGTAATAACTGACGATTTTCTCAAGTTCCAGAAGAGGGTCATCTGCAGTCATCTTCCTGATTGTGCCATTTTCATCCAAAAATTCAACAGTATTTCCGATGCTTTTAAATAATTCCCTTGGCTGAATGCCAATAAATGAATATCTACCAAGTTTTCCACCCTGCTCAACACTTTCAAGAAGAAAATTTGTCTCTGAGTCAGAGGTCAGCTTCATAAACACACCAACAGGTGTTTCAAGGTCAGCAAGAAATTCAGTCCAGACAGGAATTAAATTGTAATTACCCGCCAGTGCTTCAAATTCTGAAAAATTCGGATAAATTTCCATGATTATTCCAATTTTCAAAAATGATTTGTTATAACTTTATCACATTCGAGAAGTACAATCAACAGGATGCATAGGTTAAGTTTAACGGTGACACTGTCGTGTTAAATGTGAAATTTTAATATGAATTATTTTTCCATCTATTGCCCAATTGCTTTTGTTTCACAATGAAGTCAGTCCCAGGGACGGGAACCATTGACCACTGAACCATCATACGCATCTATATCTACTTCAAATTGTGCTCCAACTTTTGTTTCAGGATTCTGATAATATAAAGTTATTACCCAGCATAACCTCGTCGCAGGATTCCATTTGTGCGATTTTTCATATGCCTCTGGCTGCATATATTGCCGATTGAACGCATCTTCCCGAATATTCACTATCTCAAGATATGGCGCCTTCACTTCAATGGGTTTACATCCTATTAAAGATGCATATCGCTGACTCTCTTGCTTAATCTGTCTTGATTTGCCTTTGAGAGTGCTTTTTATTCCTCTGTAGATTTTGTCATCTAACTGACTTATTGCGGTTTCTGTGCTGATGGAGTCAAGCAATTGTACCCAGTCCTTTATCTCTCTGTCTGCTATCTCTATCGCTTTTTGTCTTGCCTGCTCTGCGCTTATCTTGACTTCTACTGTCGGCGGAAGATCACTTCTATACTTTTTCATATAGACCGCGAACGTTCCTGTATCTGCATATAGACTTATTGCCACAAAATTTTGACGAATGGGGTATCCCTTATAGGTCCTTTGCCAGCTATAGCCCACTTCACATGTCGGGCGTATTAATGAACCGATAGCAGGAAAATTGGTGATTTCAATATCGGGTAGATTTTCTCCTGTTATCAACTTATAATACCTCGCAAGTTTTTTTTTGCAGGTTTCCTTGTCCAGAGAGAAAATTACTTTTTTCCCAGCGGCGTCTGCGTCTTGTTTAATATGACCCTGATAGTAATTATAAATACCTATTAACTCACCAGTTGTAGCATCAAAAGTCAACTTGAGACCTTTTCCTTCTACATCCACAACTTTTTGCTGAAACATACCGTCGCCGATATATCTGTAAATTTTCACAGGATCAGTGTTGATTCCCTGGAGCCCAAGTATGTCAACCCACTTGGCGTGTTCTTTAAGTACATCCTGATCTGTTAAGCCAAACAATCCGTGGTTAATAAAAAAGATTGCAATTAAAATGAAACAAAAAAAGAATTTTAGTTTAACCATGGTTCTTCCTCCCTATCGCGGGAATACCGAAAGAATGCGAGTATTCCCACCATGCATAATATAATGAGACTGCAGAGGGTCGGGATACTCAGGGTCCCAACCATCAGCAGTTTTAATATCCCAGAATGTTGGATTCTGCCCATTATTCCATGCGGTTTTCATTCTACTAAAGAAATCCACTGCCATATTCTTGGCCATTGTTTCTTCCAGACATTTATGACAGGTGACATTCTGGGCGATTGGCGACCCATTATTTCCAC
>Ga0209409_1000535_pt1 | contig 38837 bp, 42 predicted proteins | sample AD_JPNMR1_MetaG_FD_184424 | JGI IMG/M metagenome (GOLD analysis project Ga0209409, IMG submission 184424) | Active sludge microbial communities of municipal wastewater-treating anaerobic digesters from Japan - AD_JPNMR1_MetaG (SPAdes) (version 2) | ecosystem: Engineered > Bioreactor > Anaerobic... | reverse complement strand
CTTCAAAAGAGTGTAAAGCAAAAGGGAGAACCTACAGTTGTGTTTTAAAACTCACTGTAAAAATTACATTCAAAGATACCGGTGAAATAAAGGAACAGACAGTTTCTGTAGGCGAGATTCCGTGTATGACAGAAAATGGTTCTTTTATCATTAATGGCGTAGAAAGAGTAGTAATAGGTCAATTAGCGAGAGCACCAGGAGTTTATTTTGAAACAGAGCCATCCGGACGCAGTAGTGGGTATATTCATAAAGCTACAATTATTCCTGATAGAGGTAGCTGGATGGAATTAGAGACTGATACAGATGGTGCAACTTATATTCGTCTTGACAAAAAGAGTAAAAAGATTTTAGCGACGATTATTTTAAAAGCATTTGGTTTAGATGATGAATACTTAAAAAGTGTATTTACTCAAGAAGTTATTGTTTCTGTTGATCCAAAATCACCTAAATTTTTAGATGCTGTAGGGAAAAAATTAGCAGAAGATATTTATGATTACAACACAGGAGAAGATTTATATCGTGCCGGAACTGTTCTTAATGCTTCTATAATATCCGAGATTTCGAAAATGGGTATTAATAGTGTCAAAATAATTGAGGAAGGCGTTATAGAGTATATAACAAGAACACTCGAATTGGATGATATACACTCACAGGAAGAAGCAAAAAAGTATATTTTTATGAAATTAAGACCTGGCGAAAGATATACACCAGAGAATGCTGATCAACAATTTAAAATGGTTCTTACAGACCCAAGAAGAAATGATTTAGGCGAGGTTGGTAGGTATAAAATAAATAAAAAACTTTCTCTAAATCTTACAGAAAGAACAATTACTGCCCTTGATATTATCGAAATAATTAAATATTTTTCAAAAATTGATATAGGTGAAGGAAAAACTGATAATCGTGATCATCTTGGTAATAAAAGGGTTCGTCTTGTTGGGGAACTTTTAAAAAACAGTATGAGAGTTGGTCTATTGCGTGTAGTTAGATCTATGCATGAGAAAATTGCATCAACACCAGAAGAAGAGATATCAGTTCAGAGTGTAATGAATACAAGACCATTGATAGCATCTGTAAATGAATTTTTTGGTTTGGGTCAACTAAGTCAGTTTATGGATGAAACTAATCCAATAGCAGCACTAACTCACAAAAGAAGAGTTTCATCTCTGGGTCCTGGAGGGCTTCACAGAGAAAGAGCTGGCGCTGAAGTAAGAGATATACATAGTTCACACTACGGAAGATTATGTCCAATTGAGACTCCTGAAGGTGAAAATGTAGGTTTAATTAATTCTTTAACAATATTTTCAAAAATTGATCAATATGGTTTTATTGTAACTCCTTATTTTCCAGTAAAAAACGGAAGAATATACAATGAAGTTGTTTATCTGACGGCAGACGATGAAGAAAATTATTATATAGCACAAGCTAATACTCCAATTGATGAATTTGGAAATATTGTTTCTGAAAAATGCGTTGTAAGATTTAAAGATGATATATTAGAAATTCCAAAAGAAGAAGTAGAATATATAGATGTTCACCCGATGCAAGTGTTTTCCGCATCAGCGAATCTTATACCTTTTCTAGGCCATGATGATGCAAATAGAGCGTTGATGGGTTGCAATATGCAACATCAAGCAGTACCATTACTTTTTCCAGAAGTACCACTTGTTGGTACTGGTTTAGAGAAAAAAGTTGCTATCGATAGCGGAGCTGTAGAAGTCTCGAATAATGATGGCGTTGTTTCATATGTTGATTCTGCAAAAATTTCTATTTCTTCAGCAGAAAATGGGACTGAAACAGTTAAGATTGGACACTTAAATAAAGAATTATTAAACAATATCCTTTTAGATGATATACCTAATGTCGCTCAATGTGGAGAAATAATAGATGGAGTACTTCTTAATAAATTATTTAGAAGTGGCATTGAAGTTGTTAGATATTTTAAACCGGAAGACCAGGAAAAATTAGATGAACAAAGAATTGAAAGACTAAGGGGCACTGTTATACAAGTAAAAAATGATGATCTTATTGGATGTACGGCAGCAGAAACAGTTGCAAGAAAAAGCGGTAAACCCATAGTTAAAGAGGGTCAAAAAATAACTGACACAATTTTAAATAGACTTGTTAATGATAAGATAGACAAAATAAAAGTTATTGATAAAAATGGAAATATTTCAGAAAATATTGTGTATACAGAAAAACTTATCCAAGAAGAAAGTTTACCCAAGAATAAAATTCTTATTTCTTCTGATCCATTAATTGATAATCACTATTATGGTAAGATGTTCGATATGAAAGTTTTAAATGAGCTTCTTGTAAAAAATTTAAAGAGTGCGATAGTTCTCGATATCAGTAAAATTAAAGAAAGTCCAGTCATTTTAATCAATAAAAAGCTTGATAATCCGGTTGCAATAGCAAAAGATATATTTGTTGGTCAAGATCTTATTGCTGAAAAAGGTAGAAAGGTTGATAAAAAATTGCTTTTTGATTTAATCAATGCTGGTATCGAGGAAATTGAAATAGGAAAAAGCAGTGACTATTTTGTAGATAAGTTTAGAAGAACTAATCAAGATACTGTTGTAAATAAATATCCTATTGTTGCTGCTGGAAATTATGTTAAGAAAGGTGATCCAATAATTGATGGTGAGGCTTGTAAAAAAGAACATCTTGCTCTTGGTGCTAATTTACTTGTTGCGTATATGCCATGGAGAGGTTGGAACTATCAAGATGCAATAGTAATCAGCGAAAGACTTGTTGTTGATGATGTACTCACATCACTTCATATTAAAGAATATAAAGTCAGTGTTAGAGATACAAAAGTTGGCCCGGAAGAAATAACAAGAGATATACCAAATGTTCCAGAGGATCAACTTCGAAATCTTGATGAAACAGGAATCATTAAAATAGGAACAGAAGTAGGACCAAATGATATACTTGTTGGAAAAATAACTCCTAAAGCCGAAAGTGAATTTACTCCAGAGATGAAATTATGGAGAGCAATGTTTGATAAAAAAGGACAGGATGTTAAAGATTCGTCACTTAGAGTTTCTCCGGGAAATCATGGAACGATCATAGGGGTTCAGGTCCTAACGAGAGATGAAGAGGAAAAATTGCCAATTGGCATTAATAAAATTGTTAAAGTTTACATTGGTGAAAAAAGGAAAATTCAGGTTGGTGACAAACTTTCCGGAAGACATGGAAATAAAGGAGTTATATCTCGAGTTTTACCTGTTTATGATATGCCATTTCTTGAAGATGGTACACCTGTTGATATTGTGCTGAATCCATTAGGTGTACCATCTAGAATGAATGTGGGTCAGATTTTAGAAGCATTACTTGGGATCATTGCTAAGAAAAATGGTTTTTACAGCTATACACCTCCTTTTGTTGGTGCAAAAGTAGATGAAATTCTTGATTCTTTAAAAGAAGCTGGTTTTAAAAATGAGGGTAAGCATAAACTTTATGATGGATTAACTGGTAAACCTTTTGATGACGAGGTTACGGTTGGTTATGCTTATATCATGAAGCTCGATCATATGGTTGAGGATAAGATTCATGCAAGATCTACGGGACCATATGCTTTGATAACTCAACAGCCACTTGGTGGAAAAGCACAATTTGGTGGTCAAAGATTTGGAGAAATGGAAGTATGGGCGTTAGAGGCTTACGGAGCAGCTTATACTTTGCAGGAGATGCTTACAGTAAAATCTGACGATACAGAAGGTCGTGTTAATGCGTTTGAAGCAATTTGTCAAAGGAAGCTTGTCCCTCAAAGTAATAGTCCAGAATCTTTCAGGGTCATTATCAATGAATTGCAAGGGTTGGGATTAAAAATGGATTTAGTAAAAGAAGAGAAGGAAGAAGAAGAAAGTTTAGCAACTATAACATTTAAAGAAGGAGGAATTGAGAATTTATAATGAAACATTACTCATCCGAGAAGATTAGGAATATAGCTTTTGTTTCACATGGTGGTGCAGGAAAAACATCTTTTGTAGAAGCTTGTGCTTATAATGCTAAAATTATCGAGAGAATGGGTAAAGTAACCGATGGAAACACCATTTCGGATTATGAACCTGAAGAAATAAAAAGAGGTATCAGTATCAATTTAAGTATAATTCCGATTGAGTGGAGCAGCGCAAAGATAAACATAATTGATACACCTGGATATTTTGATTTTGTTGGTGAAGTAATTACTGCTTTGAGAGTTGTTGAAAGTGCTTTAGTTTTTGTTGATGCTATAGCTGGCATTCAAGTTGGAACGGAAAAAGTTGTTTCATACCTTAATGAATTTGATTTACCGTTTGGAATTGTTATAAATAAAATGGATAGAGAAAACATCGATTTTGATGGGTTATATGATTCCATAAAAAGGCAATTTGGTTTGAAATGCGTTCCTGTATATATACCATATTATTCAAATGGTCAATTCGCTGGGTTAATTGATGTAATTAATGGGAAAGCAATATTAAATACTGGCAAAGTTGATGATGTACCGGCTGAGTTTAAGGATCAACTTAATAATTTGTATGAAGAACTTTTGGAAAATACAGTAGAAGCTGATGATTCTTTAATGGAAAAATATTTAACAAATAAAAGTATAACAAAAGAAGAATTTATTAATTCTCTCAAACTTGCGATAGCTTCTCGAAAAGTTATTCCTATTATGGTTTCTTCTGGAATTAATAATGCTGGGGTCAAGGAAATTCTAAATTTTATTAGCGAATATTTTCCTTCACCAATAGAAGGAAAACCAATTAAAGCTCACGAAATAGATTCTGATAAGGATATAAAAGTCGAGCCAAAGGAAGATAATCCTTTGACTGCACTTGTTTTTAAGACAATGACTGATCCCTATGTAGGACAACTTTCTCTCGTGAGAGTATTTTCTGGTTCAATTAAGCCAGATTCTCGAATTTTTAATTCTACCAAGAACGAAGAAGAGAAAATTACCCAAACTGCACTACTGATTGGCAAAAACCAAGAAATTGTTGATTCAATTGTTGCTGGAGATATTGGGGTACTAACTAAATTATTATATACGAAAACTGGAGATAGTCTTTGTGATATTAATAGAAAATTAAAATTGGATTGGGTAAAACTACCTATTCCGAATATGAGGGTTGCAATTATTCCAAAAACTAAGAATGACGAGGATAAGCTTGGAAGTGTTATTCCCAGAATACAAGACGAAGATCTTACCTTAAAGATAATAAAAGATGAAGAGATAAAGCAGACAATTATTTATGGAATGGGGGATACCCATCTTCAGGTTATAGTGGAAAAGTTAAAGAGAAAATTTGGGGTAAATGTTGAATTAATACCACCAAAAATTCCATACAAGGAAACAATTAAGAAAAGCGTAAAATCAGAAGGTAAATATAAAAAACAAACAGGAGGACATGGGCAATATGGCCACTGCTGGTTAGAAATTTCTCCTCTTCCTCGAGGTAGTAATTTTGAGTTTGAAAGCAAGATTTTTGGGGGAGCTATTCCTAAACAATACATTCCAGCTATCGAAAAAGGAGTTGTAGAGGCTATGCAAGAGGGTATTTTAGCAGGATATCCTGTAGTTGACATAAAGGTTGTTGTTTTTGATGGATCTTATCATCCCGTTGATTCCTCAGAACTTGCATTTAAAATTGCAGCTTCAATGGCACTAAAAAAAGGTCTCGAAGAAGGTGATCCAATCCTTCTTGAGCCTATTATGAGTGTTAAGATTACTATTCCTGAAAGTTATTTGGGAGCAGTTATAGATGACCTCAATACAAAAAGAGGAAGAGTGTTAAATATTGATTCGTTAAATGGACTTAGTGTTATAAATGCGGAAGTCCCAATGGTTGAAATGCAAAGATATACAGCAGACCTGAATTCGATAAGTGGAGCAAGAGGTTATTTTGAAGAAGTGTTTTCACACTACGAAGAAGCTCATCCAAAAGTACTAAAATCGGTTTTAGATGCCGCAAAACAAATAAATGTATAGGATGAATTATAATATATCTCTTTATTTATTAGGAGGAATTTAAAATAATTTATGGCTGATAATTTAAATGTTGATTATGAAGCAATTTCGATTCATTTAGCTTCTCCAGACGAAATAAGAAGTTGGAGCCATGGGGAAGTAAAGAAAGCTGAAACTATAAGTTATAGAAATTATAAACCCGAACCTGATGGTTTATTTTGTGAGAAGATTTTTGGACCATCAAAAGATTATGAGTGTCGATGTGGAAAATATAAAGGAAAAAGATATGAAGGTGTTGTATGTGATAGATGTGGAGTAGAGATAACAAAATCCAGAGTTAGAAGAGAGCGAATGGGGCATATTGAACTTGCTGCTCCAGTGGCACACATATGGTATTTACGAACTGTTCCATATATTTCATTATTGCTCGATATAACTTCTAAAACACTACAGGAGATAGTATATTTTGTTAAATATGTAATTATTGATCCAGGAAATACTGAGTTAAATAAATGTGATACTTTAAGAGATGAAGATTATAGAGAGCTTAAGGAAAAAGGTTATGATTTTGTAGCAAAAAAAGGAGCTGAGGCTATAAAAGAATTACTTGCTGATATTAAACTTGATTCTCTCTTAGCTTCCCTTAAAGAAGAGCTCCGAGCTTCATCTATTCAGAAAAAAAATAAACTTATCAAACGTATTGGGGCAATTCAAGCATTTTTATCAAATAACAGAAGTTCTACAGATATGATCATGGAAGTTATACCAGTTATACCTCCGGACTTGAGACCCCTTCTCCAACTTGAGGGTGGAAGATTTGCAACATCTGATCTTAATACCTTATATCAACGAGTCATAAATAGAAACAATAGGCTTAAAAAACTCATTGAAGTGAATGCCCCAGATATAATGATTCAGAATGAAAAGAGAATGCTTCAAGAGGCAGTAGATGCTCTGTTTGATAATAGTAAGCGAGCGCGACCTGTTGTTGGAACTGCAAATAGGCCTCTTCGATCTTTAAGTGACATTCTCAAAGGTAAAGAAGGTAGATTTAGGCAAAATCTTCTTGGTAAGAGAGTTGATTATTCTGGGAGATCTGTGATTGTTGTAAATCCCAACCTCCCACTTGATCAATGTGGTTTACCAAAAGAAATGGTTTTAGAGCTATTCAAACCCTTTGTTATGGAAAGGCTTGTTAGTAAAGGTATAGCAAGGAGTTTAAGGTCAGCAAAGTTAAAAATTGAAAAGTTTGACCCAGCAGTTTGGTCAGTTTTAGATGAAGTTATAAAAGACCATCCTGTTTTATTAAACAGAGCGCCAACTCTTCATAGATTAGGAATTGAAGGATTTAGAATAATGCTTTGCGATGGTAAAGCTATACAAATACCACCTCTTGTTTGCCCTTCTTTTAATGCTGATTTTGATGGCGACCAAATGGCAGTTCATGTTCCGCTTTCAATACCAGCTATAGTAGAAACAGAAACTTTAATGATGTCATCAAGAAATTTCCTGTCACCAGCTAATGGCTCTCCTACAATGTCTCCTATTCAGGATATTGTTTTAGGAGTTTATTATATGACACTCGATCTTTACGATATGAAACCGTTATGTTTATTTCATAGTCTTGAAGAGACTGTAAGAGCATATGAACAATCTACGCTTAGGTTACATGATAAAGTTAATGTGCTTTTAGATGGTAAAACTGTTGAGACAACCGTTGGAAGAGCTTTAATAAATGAACGAATAAGAAGATTAATTACAAATAACCAAAAAGATGTTACTCTTTTTGGTTACTATAATGAAACTCTTACTTCTAAAAGCATAAAGCTATTGATTAAAAATTGCTATAATTTATATGGTAATCAGATAGCTGTTGATGTGGCTGAAGAAATAAAAAAACTCGGTTTTGAGTATGTAACTCTTCCTGGAATCACAATTGGTCTTAATGATATGGATTCTCCAGCTTCCCTTGATAGAATTGTTAATGAAGCCGAAGAAAAAACCGACAAACTTAATGAAGCTTTTAATCAGGGTTTGTTGTCTGACGAGGAAAGACACCAAAAAATTGTTGAAACATGGATGAATGCGACTAATGAAATTAGAAGAGAATCGTTTTTAAACTTCCACAAAAGTAATCCACTTCACATGATGGTAACTTCTGGTGCAAGAGGAAATCCTGCACAGGTTAACCAAATGGTTGGTATAAGGGGATTAATGTTGGATCCTACAGGTAGAACCATTGAATACCCGATAAAAAATAATTTAAGAAAAGGATTATCGGTACTTGAATATTTTATATCAACACATGGTGCGAGAAAAGGACAGGCTGATACAGCACTAAAAACATCAGATTCAGGTTATCTAACAAGGAGATTAGTCGACGTTGCCCACTCTGTTGTTATTAAAGAGGAGGATTGTGCTCATTCTACTAAAAGAAAAGAATATTTAACCGGAAAAGTAGTAAAACCTTTATCTGTTCAAGTTGTAGGTCAAGTAGCAGATGCAGATATTATTAACCCTGAAAATGGTGAAATATTAGTAAAAAAAGGCGAAATTATTTCATATGATGCTGCAATGAAAATTGATGAATGCGATATAGATGAAGTTAAAATAAGAAGGTTTGTTGAAGGATTCGAAGTTTCAGAAATAATTGAGGAAGGAGCGGTAATAGAAACTTTTGAAGAAAGGATTTTGGGTAGAACTTCAGCTTCTGATATAAAAGATTCAAACGGAAAGATAATTATTAAAGCAGGTTCTGAAATAGATGAAGAAGTTGTTGAGAAGATTAAGAAAGCCAAGATCAAAAAAGTTTCAATTAGATCTCCTCTTACATGTTTATCTGAAAAGGGTATATGTGCTACTTGTTATGGCAGAGACCTCTCCACCGGTAAAAGAGTTCTTGTTGGTGAAGCAGTTGGCGTTATTGCTGCTCAGTCAATAGGGGAACCGGGTACACAACTAACTCTCAGAACATTCCACTCTGGTGGTATTGCTACTTCTGATATAACAGGTGGATTACCTCGCGTTGAAGAAATTTTTGAAGCAAGACGACCCAAAGGAGAGGCATATATTGCCGAAATAAGTGGAAAAGTTGCAATTAAGCATGAAAGAGAATTTAGAATTCTAAAGATAACTTCAAGTGATGGTGAAGAGTTTGAATACAATATTCCATATTCATCGCAATTGCTCGTAAAAGATGGCGATATTGTTGAAGTTGGTACTCAACTTTCTCAAGGCTCCTTAAATCCTCATGTTCTTTTGAAGACAAGAGGTAGAAAAGATACTGAAGAATATCTTATTGCTGAAGTGCAGAAGGTTTATAAATCACAAGGCGTCGATATAAACGATAAACATATTGAAATAATTATTCATCAGCTAATGAGGCGCGTAAGAATAAAAGAATCTGGTGATAGCGATTTCTTACCTGGGGAGATATTAGATAAAAATATTGTCGACGAAGCTAACAGGTATCTTATTTCAAAAGATGAAAATCCAGCAACCTATGAAATAGTTCTGCTTCGACTTACAAAAGCTGCCTCTATAAGTGAAAGTTTTCTTTCAGCTGCGTCTTTTCAGGAAACACCAAGGATACTTGCTGAAGCAGCAATAAAAGCAAAAGTAGATTTTCTTGAAGGTTTAAAAGAAGCAGTTATAGTTGGACACCCTGTGCCAGCTGGAACAGGTCTAAAAGAATATAGAAAAAAAATTGGCATAAAAGCTACATCTGAATTATTTACAATACCCGAGAAAGAAAAAGGCAATGAAATTTTCACTTAGTGTTTTAATAAATTTATAATTGTTGACAATTTTAAACCATTTCAGTAAAATTGAATTTTGTGCTTAATTAAAGTGATGATGTTAAATGTATAATAAATTTTATATTTATGGATTTTTTAAGGATGATAATTTTTAAAAGAGGTGATAAATGCCCACTATAAATCAGTTAATTAGAAAACCGAGAAAGCAAGTTAAGAAAAAATCAAAAACAAGAGCTTTAGAAGGATGTCCTCAGAAAAGAGGTGTATGTACTATAGTACGCACAATGACACCAAAAAAACCAAATTCTGCATTGAGAAAAATTGCTAAAGTGAGACTAACAAATGGATATGAAGTTAGTGCTTATATTCCTGGAGTTGGACATAATTTACAAGAACATTCTGTTGTTCTTGTAAGGGGAGGGCGTGTTAAAGATTTACCAGGAGTTAGATATCATATAATTAGAGGTGTTTTGGATGCTGCAGGAGTTGAAAATAGGAAAAAAGCGAGATCTAAATATGGGACCAAAAAACCTAAATCTAATGTAAAAGGATAGATAATATGCCAAGACGTAAATTAGTCACAAAAAAAGAATTATTACCAGATCCTATTTATGGGAGTACTCTTTTTTCAAGGTATATTGGAAAATTACTCAAAGAAGGAAAAAAAGAGCGCGCAATGAAAATATTATATAAAGCTTTAGAGGAAGCTTCAGTTAAATTACACAATAAACCAATAGATGTATTAGAGAATGCAACAGAAAATTGTAGACCACTTGTTGAGGTTAGAGCTCGAAGGATTGGTGGAGCAACTTATCAAATACCTATGGAAGTACCATATGAAAGAGGTGTTACTCTTTCTGTAAAGTGGATTATTACATCAGCAAAAGGAAAAAAAGGTAAACCTATGTATAAGAGACTTGCTGAAGAATTTAGCGATGCTGTGAACAAAACAGGTGCAGCATATAAAAAGAGAGAAGATACTCATAAAATGGCAGAAGCAAATAAAGCTTTCTCCCATTTTAGGTGGTAAAAATTGTGCAAAAGGATTTGATTTTAAGTGTTAAAAGTAGGGAATTTAGAAGATTACAAAAATAATAAGATGATGAATCAGGTAAATTTAAGATTATTAAGGAATATAGGTATTATTGCCCATATAGATGCAGGCAAGACTACTACAACAGAGCGAATACTTTATTTTACTGGAAAGATTAGAAAAGCTGGAAATGTAGACGATGGTAATACTACTACTGATTGGATGGTTCAGGAAAAAGAAAGAGGAATAACAATAACATCAGCTGTAATATCGTGTAATTGGAAGGATCATTTAATAAATATTATTGATACTCCTGGTCATGTTGATTTTACCGTTGAAGTGGAAAGATCTCTTAGAGTTCTTGATGGAGCAGTTGTTATTTTCTGCGGAGTTGGTGGAGTTGAGCCTCAATCTGAAACTGTTTGGCATCAAGCTGATAAATACAAAGTACCACGAATAGTTTACATAAATAAATTAGATAGAGTTGGGGCAGATTTTTATAGAGTAGTTGATGAAATAAAAGATAAACTTGGAGCTACTCCAATTTTAATGCAAATACCAATTGGAACAGAAAATAATTTTTCTGGTATTATCGACCTAATTACCATGAAGAGTTATATATATCTTGATGATACTGGAGAAAATGTAACTTGCGGTAATATTCCTAAGGAATATACCGAATTAGCTAACAAATATAGGCAAAATTTAATAGAAGCAGTGTCTGAAGTAGATGATGATATCCTTGCGAAATATTTAGAAAGTAAAGAAATATCAGAAGAAGAGCTAATTTCTGCTATAAGGAAAGGTTGTTGGAAGAATATATTTTACCCTACATTTTGTGGCTCATCTTTTCGGAATAAAGGAGTTCAACAACTATTAGATGCTGTAAATGAGTATTTACCATCGCCTCTTGATATACCTCCAATAACTGGAATAAATCCTCTAACTGGTGAAAATGAAACAAGATTAACAAGTGTTGATGAACCACTTAGTGCACTTATTTTTAAAGTAGCAACTGATCCTTTTATTGGGACTTTAGCCTTTACAAGAGTATATTCTGGTTACATTAAATCAGGATCGTATGTTTATAATTCAACAAACAAGAACTCGGAGAGAGTTTCAAGAATTGTTAGATTGCATGCAAACCATAGGGAGGATATAGATAAGATTGGTGCTGGCGACATCGCTGGTTTAGTAGGTTTAAAAAGAAGCTTTACAGGTGATACACTTTCTGATAAAGATAAACCGATAATTTTGGAGGCAATAAACTTTCCTGAACCTGTGGTATCAGTAGTAGTTGAACCCAAAACAAAAACTGATCAAGATAGATTATCTATTGCTCTAAATAAATTTACTTTAGAAGATCCTACTTTTAAATACAAATTTGATGAAGAAACTGAGCAAACAATTATATCCGGGATGGGAGAACTTCATCTTGAGATAATTGTAGATAGATTATTGAGGGAGTTTAATATATCTGTTAATGTCGGTAAACCAGAAGTTGCATATAAAGAGACTATTCTTAAATCTGCAGTTGGAGTAGGGAAACATATAAAACAAACAGGAGGACATGGACAATACGGCCATGTTGTTTTGGAAATTATGCCTTATAGAGAAGGCAAATTTAAATTTGAAGATAAAATTAAACAAGGAGTGATTCCAAAAGAATATATACCTGCTGTTGAAGAAGGAGTTAAATACGCGATTGAATCAGGTGTTTTGGGTGGTTATGAGGTTATAAATGTTCAAGTTAATTTGATAGATGGTTCGTTTCATCCAGTTGACTCTTCAGAACTTGCATTTAGAATTGCAGCTTCAAAAGCCTTTCACGATGCTATGAGTAAAGCTTCTCCTATACTTTTAGAGCCGATAATGAGAGTTTCAATAATTGTCCCCGAAAATTATCTAGGAGATGTTATGGCTCTTATAAATTCAAGAAGAGGTAAAATTATAAAATTTGAATCAATTGGTACAACACAGGTTATATATTCATCCATTCCTCTTAAATCTATGTTTGGATTTGCTACTGAACTAAGGTCTATTACTCAAGGAAGAGGAAGTTATACTATGGAATTTGAAAAATATGAAGAAGTAACAGACACATCAATATTATCCATAAAGGGAGGAAATAATGGCTAAGCAAAAATTTGAAAGGACTAAGCCCCATGTTAATGTAGGAACTATTGGCCACATAGATCATGGAAAAACAACTTTAACTGCTGCTATAACAAAAGTTTTATCTTCTCTTGGAAGAACCCAAGCTAAATCATTCTTTGAGATAGATAATGCTCCAGAAGAAAAAGCAAGAGGAGTTACTATTAATGTTCACCATACAGAATATGAAACAGAGAATAGACATTATGCTCATATAGATTGCCCTGGGCATGCTGACTACATAAAGAATATGATAACTGGTGCAGCACAGATGGATGGAGCAATTCTTGTTGTTTCTGCTGTTGATGGTCCAATGCCTCAAACAAGAGAACATATTCTTCTTGCGAAACAGGTAAATGTTCCAAGAATTGTTGTATTCTTAAATAAAATTGATGCAGTAGAAGACCCAGAACTTATTGATCTTGTAGAAGAAGAGGTAAGAGACCTTCTAAAAAAGTATGGATTTCCTGGAGATGAAGTACCAGTTATAAAAGGTTCTGCACTTAAAGCACTAGAAGAAACTGGAGACCTTTCAAGAAACAACCCAAATACTAAACCAATATGGGATTTAGTTGATGCTCTTGATAGCTATATTCCTGTTCCTGAAAGACCTTCTGATAAACCATTCCTTATGCCTGTAGAGGATGTCTTTACAATAACAGGTAGAGGAACAGTTGTTACAGGTAGAATTGATAGAGGAATAGTTAAAGTGGGTGATGAAGTTGAAATTATAGGTTTATCACATGATAGAAGGAAAACAGTAGTAACTGGTATAGAAATGTTTAGAAAAATTCTTGATGAAGGTCACCCAGGTGATAATGTTGGGTTACTTCTTAGAGGTGTAGACCATTCTGAAGTAGAAAGAGGTCAGGTTATAGCAAAACCAGGTTCAATTAACCCTCATACAAAATTTGAATCAGAAGTTTACATTCTCTCAAAAGAAGAAGGCGGAAGACATAAAGCATTCTTTACAGGTTATCGCCCACAGTTCTACATAAGAACAACAGATGTTACAGGAGAGATACAGTTACCAGAAGGCGTAGAGATGGCTATGCCTGGAGATAACGTAAAAATGACAGTTACTCTTATCTACCCTGTTGCTCTTGAAGAAGGACTTCGTTTTGCAATAAGAGAAGGCGGACGAACTGTTGGAGCAGGCGTAGTAACCAAGATAATCGAATAAAACGGAGGATAAAGGATAAAATAATGACAAACCAGAAACTTCGGATAAAACTTAAAGCGTATGACCACAGAATACTTGATCAGTCTGTAAAGAAAATTTTAGAGACTGCATTAGCATCGGGAGCGAAAGTGAGAGGGCCTATTCCTCTCCCGACGAAGAAGAGCATTTATACGGTATTACGTTCTCCACATGTAGATAAAGATTCAAGAGAGCAGTTTGAAATTAGAACCCACAAGAGATTGATCGACATATATGATCCTTCGGCAGATGTTACAAAAGCATTGATGAGTATAGATCTACCAGCAGGAGTTGACATAGAAATAAAACTTTAAAGTTTAGCGAGATGGAGGAATATATTTATGAACTTAAGAATGTTAGGATTTAAATTAGGTATGACTCAAGTTTGGAAGGGGGATAAATTAATTCCAGTAACTGTATTAAGAATGCCTACTGCAACCGTAATTGAGAGAAAAAATGTAAGCAAACATGGGTATAATGCTGTAAAAGTAGGATCTATAAGCATTCCTAAGGATAAGTTAAATAAACCTGAAGCAGGTTTATTTAAGAATATGGAAACAGGTTATAAATATTTGTATGAAATAAGAAGCAATGATGAATTTTCTACCGATACAATTTCCGTTGAAATGTTTAATAAAGGAGATATAGTTAAAGTTAGAGGTAAATCAAAAGGTAAAGGTTATGCCGGAGTCATGGAAAGACACAATTTTAGTGGTGGATATAAATCTCACGGCTCAATGTCTCACAGAAGAGTCGGTTCTATAGGATGTCGAACAACTCCTGGTAGGGTCTTTAAGGGGAAAAAGCTGCCGGGACACCTTGGAAATGCTTATGTAAATGAAACAAAGAAAGAAGTGGTTGATATAATACCAGATAAAGAGATTATTCTCATTAAAGGAAGTATTCCTGGTTGTAAGAATTCATTAGTATTTGTTGAAAGGTGATGTTGTTATGATAATTCAAGAATATGACTTAAACGATAATACGATTTTTCATAAAGAAGTAAGGGATGATTTTTTTAAAAATTTAATTAATGAGGATACCCTAACAGAGATTATAATTGCTACGAAGAATAATAGCAGGCAAGGTTCTGCATGTGCTAAAACAAGGGCTGAAGTAAGTTATAGTACCCGTAAACCATGGAAACAAAAAGGTACTGGTAGAGCAAGAGCAGGTATGAAAAAATCTCCTATATGGGTAAAAGGTGGAGTAATTTTTCCACCGCGTCCAAGGAAATTTAAAACAAATATGCCCAAAAAAGTTAAAAAATTAGCTTTTAAAACAGCTTTATATATGAAAATAAAAGAGCAAAATTTATTTTTGGTCAAAAATTTTAATTCTTCAATACGCACAAAAGCTATACTTAAAGATTTTGAAAAAATATCACTACTAACATCTCCTAATAAGAATGTTCTCGTGATTTATGATGAGAAAAACAATTTTCTTAATTTAGCACTTAGAAATGTTACAGATAAATTTTTGGCACTTCCATGGGATTCAGTATGTACATATGATATTGTTAAGAGCGACAAGGTATTAATCACAAGCGAAGCCTTTGAGAATTTGGAAAAGAGGTTGGAAAATGTCTAAAAATAGAGAAATTTTATTAAGGCCTGTAGTTAGTGAAAAATCTATAAATTTACAAAGTAAAAACATATACACATTTATTGTCGATATTGATTCAAACAAGCAAGAAGTAAAAAAAGTTGTTCAAGATATGTTTAATGTTAAAGTGAAAGATGTTCGTACTATAAAAGTCTATCCCAAGAAAAGACGTGTGCGTAACGCTTTTTCTAAAACGAAAGTCCAAAAAAAAGCTCAAGTACAACTTGAGCAAGGATATTCAATTGAAAGTCTTAAAGTTTCTTAAGGAGTGATTAGATATGGCACTTAAATTTCACAAACCTACTTCGCCTGGAACAAGAGGAAGGGTATCTCTAATAAGAGAGACTACTTCAAAGGAAAATAAGCCTTACAAGTTATTGACGAGCGGTAAGGCAAAAACTGGAGGGAGAAATAATCAAGGTAAAATAACGGTTCGTCACATTGGTGGCGGTCAAAAACAAAAATATAGAGTAATAGATTTTAAACGAGATAAAATATCCGTTCCTGGTAGAGTAGAAAGTATAGAATATGATCCAGGCAGAACTGCTTTAATTGCTTTAATAGCATATAAAGATGGAGAAAAAAGATATATTTTAGCTCCAGCTGGACTTAAAAAGGGAGATATAATTATAACTTCAGAAGATGCTGATATAAAGGAAGGAAATTGTCTAAGTTTGCGTAGTATGCCACCAGGTACTATTATTCATAATATAGAGCTAAAACCCGGCTGTGGTGGAATTATTGTAAGATCGGCTGGAGCAAGTGCGCAATTACTTGCAAAAGATGATGATTTTGCTCATGTAAAGCTTCCTTCTTCAGAAGTGAGGAAAATACCTTTAGATTGTAAAGCAACCATTGGTCAGATTAGTAATATTGACCATGAAAATATTGTTTTAGCAAAGGCTGGTAGAAGTAGAGGATTAGGAAAAAGACCTACCGTAAGGGGTACTGCAATGAATCCAGTAGATCATCCTCATGGTGGCGGAGAAGGAAAATCTCCAATTGGTCTTCCAGGACCACAAACTCCATGGGGAAAACCAGCTCTTGGTTACAAAACTCGTAATCCAAAGAAACATTCTTCAAAATTTATATTAAAAAGAAGAAAGAAATAAGGAGATTGAATAATGCAAAAAGATAAATCATCAAAACAAGAAAAAATTTCTCCCAAAAAGAAGGCAAAACATTTTGTTGACGAGAAGCTGATTAGAAAAATAAATATAATGAATATGGCTGGCGAAAAGCGTATAATAAAAACATGGAGCAGGACATCTACAATAACTCCAGAAATGGTAGGTTTTACAATTGCTGTTCATAATGGAAAAGCCCACATTCCAATTTATATAAATGAAGCAATGATTGGGCATAAGCTTGGTGAGTTTGCTCCAACTCGAACGTTTAGATCCCATAATAGACCAACTGAACGTTCTACATCTTTAACTTAATGAGGTGATATAAAGATGGAAGTATATGCAAAATTAAGATATAGCAGATTAAATCCTTATAAGGCGAGAGAAGTTGCCAGGCTAATTAAAGGAAAAGATATAGAAGAAGCCTCTGCAATATTGAAAAGCTTACCTCATAAAGGCGCGAGGATTATTTATAAAGTTTTACAATCAGCTATAGCAAATGCTGTTCATAATTATGAAATGGATAAGGAAAAATTATTTGTAGATAGAGTCATTGTTGATGAGGGTACTCCTTTTAGAAGAGTGAGTCCCCGGGCTTTTGGTAGAGCTGACATAATTAAGAGAAGAACATCACATATTACAGTTTATGTGACGGAAAAGGAGATTTAGATATGGGACAAAAAACTCATCCTTTTGGTTATAGGCTTGGTGTTGTTTATGATTGGAATGCTCATTGGTTTTCAAAACAACCGATTTATCAAAAAAATCTCATAGAAGATTTAAGGATAAGAAATACAATAGATAATCTTGGAGCTGATATCGCAGTTTCTAAAACAGAAATAGATAGAAAAGGAAATGAAGTAAGGGTTAGAATACATACTGCAAGACCCGGAATACTTATAGGAAGACATGGTTCAAATGTTGAAGTGCTTAGAAAGAAACTCGAAAAAGTTATTGATGGCAACATACTCAAGCTTGAAGTTGTGGAGGTAGGTTCTCCCGATTTAAACGCGAAGTTAGTTGCTGAATCAGTTGCACAGCAAATTGAAAAGAGAATTCCATATAAAAGAGCAATGAAGCAGGCAATATTTAGAGTGATGAAAAATGGTGCAATTGGTGTTAAAATTATGTGTTCGGGAAGATTGAACGGTGCTGAAATAGCAAGAACTGAATGGTTTAGAGAGGGGAGACTTCCCCTTCATTCTATCCGTGCAAAAATAGATTATTGTTGCACAACAGCACATACTAAATTTGGTTGTATTGGTATAAAAGTTTGGATTTATACGGGAGATGTATCTACTGACTCTGCTGGTCTACCAGCTCTTTTATCAATAAGTGGAGGTTAGTTTAATATGTTAATGCCAGAGAGAACAAAATATAGAAAGCAACATAGAGGCAGAATGAGGGGTAAGGCATATAGGGGCTCAAGTTTATCCTTTGGTGATTATGGGATTAAAGCTTTGGAGCCTTGTTGGATTACGGCTCGTCAGATAGAAGCTGCCAGAATTGTAATTACCCAGGCGACACAAAAAAGTGGGAAGTTTTGGATTAGAGTTTTTCCTGATAAATCAGTAACTAAGAAACCAGCGGAAACGAGAATGGGTAGCGGAAAAGGGGATGTTGACCATTGGGTTGCTGTTGTTAAACCAGGCAGAATCTTGTATGAATTTATAGGTGTTAATGATGAAGAAGCCAGAAGAGTTACTAATTTAGTTTCAGCTAAATTACCTATAAAAATTAAACTTGTATCAAGAAGTGAGCAGGAGGCGGTTTAAGTGAAGTTTTATAAAATTAAAGAGATGTCAACTGAAGAGATGCATAAAAAACTATTAGACTTAAAGAAAGAATTATTTTTCTTAAACCATAAAAAGATTCTGTATCAACTTGACAAGCCTATAGAGATAAGAAACGTTAAAAGAGATATTCGTAGAATAGAAACACTTTTAAGGGAGAAAGAGAATGTATAGTCATAGGAAAATTATTATTGGCAATGTTGTAAGTGATAAGAATGAGAGATTCAGAGTAATTGAAGAAAAGGCAAGAGTCGTAGGTCATCCATTATATAAAAAGTTGATTGAAAAGACGGTAAAATATCATGTTAGTGATCCAAAAGGAATCTCTAAAGTTGGTGATTTAGTTAAAATACAAGAATGCAGGCCCATTAGCAAAACTATAAGATGGAAAATACTTGAAGTTGTTTCTTCAAGGGAAAAAGAAGGAGAGTGATGGAATTTGATAAGACAATATACGAGATTAAAAGTTGCAGATAATAGTGGCGCCAAGGTAGTTTCCGTAATAAGAGTAATTGGTAGTTCGAATCGTAAGTATGGTTATGTGGGGGACAGGGTTGTGGTGACAGTGAAACAAGCTGCACCTGCAAGCGCAATAAAAAAAGGAAGCGTGGAAAAGGGTGTTATTGTTAGGACCAACTTTCCGATTAAAAGAAGTGATGGAAGTAGGATTAGGTTTGGAGATAATGCTGTGGTTATTATAGATGATGAGGGAAACCCAAAAGGAACACGTATATTTGGTCCTGTATCGCGTGAATTGCGCGAAAGAGGGTATATGAAAATAATTTCCTTAGCTCCGGAGGTTGTATAATGATGCTTAAACGTGGAGATACAGTTTTAGTGACATATGGCAAGGATAAGGGCAAAAAAGGTAAAATTCTTAAAGTCATTGATAAACATCCAGAAGAAGCTTCTAAAATATTAATTGAAGGAATTAATATTGCTAAAAAAGCAGTTAGGCCTTCTAAAAAATTTAGTCAAGGCGGTATTATAACAAAAGAAATGTCTCTTTTTTCGAGCAAAGTTATGTTAGTATGTCCTGTTTGTGGGCAACCAGCAAGGGTAGGAAAAAGAACACTTGAAAATGGTAAAAATGTTCGATATTGCAAAAAGTGTAACGAGCTGATTGATAAGGTTTAGAAAATTGGAGGGGTAAAAAAGAATGAGTGTTGATAAAAGTAAAAAGAGTGCTTCAACTGTTCAGATAAAGACAATCGAAGAAGAAATTCCACAACAATTAATTGATAAATATAAAAAAGAGGTTCCTGAACAACTTAAGAAAAAATTAAATTATGAAAATGTTATGGAAATACCAAAACTTGTAAAAATAACTGTAAATAGAGGCGTAGGTGAAGCAACTCAGGATATAAAAGCAATGGACCGTTCAATGGAAGAGTTTTTTATCATAACAAAACAAAAGCCTGTTATAAGAAGGGCAAAGGTGTCTATAGCTAATTTTAAAGTGAGGCAAGGTCAACCAATTGGTGTAATGGTTACTTTGAGAGGAAAAAGAATGTATTCTTTTTTAGAAAAGCTTATTCAAACCGCATTACCAAGGATAAGAGATTTTAAAGGGCTTAATCCACACTCTTTCGATGGTCACGGTAATTATACTTTTGGTATAAGAGAGCAACTTATTTTTCCTGAGATAGATTATAACAAAGTAGATAAAATCAGAGGAATGAATATAACGATTTGTACAACCGCTAAAACAGATGAAGAAGCCAAAGCTTTACTTGAAGCTATTAATTTTCCATTCAGAAAATAGGAGGTATGAAAATATGGCAAGATTAGCGATGATAAATAAAGCAAATAGAAAACCTAAGTTTTCTACAAGAAGACATAATAGGTGCAAAATTTGTGGTAGACCACGTGCATATTATAGAGATTTTGGTCTATGTAGATTATGTTTACGAAAGTATGCATTAGAAGGAAAAATCCCTGGCCTTAAAAAGGCAAGTTGGTAGGTTTGGTATGGATAAGAAAATGAAATCATTGAGCCCGGTTGCAGATTTTATAGTTAGAATCAAAAATGCTAATATAACTTATAAGAGCATTGTTGAAACTCCAACGAATAAACAAATTAAAGAAATTGCCAAAATATTACGTTTAGAAGGTTTTATAAATGACTATCAGACTTATAATGAAGACGGCAAAGAAAGAATGAGAGTACATTTAAAATATGGTGATAACAAGACGAGATGTATAAATAATATTATTCTTGTTTCAAAGCCTCAAAGAAGAATCTATAGCTCATTAGACAAACTACCAAGAGTTAAAAGAGGTATTGGTATAGCAATAATTTCTACTTCACAGGGTATTATAACTGATAAACAAGCACGCAAAATTGGACAAGGTGGCGAGATTATTTGTTATGTTTGGTAGTAAAAGTATAAATGTAAAGGAGTAATTGAATATGTCTAAAGTTGGTAAAAAGCCGATAATTATACCTGAAAATGTAACTGTTGATATTGATCCAACTACAAACAAGGTTACTATTAAAGGAACAAAAGGCGTATTAACAAAAACTTTTGATAAAAGAATTTCTATTAAGGTTCAAGAAAATACAATTATAGTTGAGAGAAATTCTGATGAAAAAGAAGTGAAAAAACTACATGGTTTAGTTAGGTCACTGATCAATAACATGATAATAGGTGTAAGTCAAGGTTTTGTAAAAAGATTAGAACTGAATGGTGTTGGATATAAAGCATCAATTAATGGAAATAAGTTGATACTTAATTTAGGATTTACTCATCCAATAGTTTTTGAACCTTTAGATGGAATTGAGTTTAATTTACCAGCAGAAACCATTATTGAAGTAAGGGGTATAGATAAAGAAACTGTAGGTCTCATGGCTTCTAAAATACGACATGCAAGAAAACCGGATCCTTATAAAGGTAAAGGTGTTAAATATGCAGGTGAAATACTTAGGAAAAAAGCTGGTAAGGCTCTTGGAAAGGCAGGTGCGTAAATTTATGAGTAGGGTTAATAGTAGAGTTTTACGACATAACAGAATAAGGAAAAAAGTAAAAGGTGATTCTTTGCGACCGAGAATTGCTTTTTTCAAAAGCTTAAAATATATTTATGCTCAAGTAATAGATGATGAAAAAGGTATTACCATTACAGCTGCATCAACAAACGAACCCAATTTTAGAAAAACTTATTCAAGCTTCAAAAATAAGGAAGCAGCAAAAACATTAGGTGAAATTTTAAGTCAGAGAATCAAAGAAAAGAAAATTGAGGAAGTTGTAATGGATAGAGGCGGTTTTAAATATCACGGAGTTATAAAAGAATTTGCTGATGCTGTAAGAAACGGAGGTATAAAGTTTTAATGTTTGACCCAAATGAAGAAATAATTGAAGAAGAAATAATAGCAGAAGAACAGTATGAAGAAGAAACAATAGATATTTCAAGAGTTTCAAAAACAGTTAAAGGTGGTAAAAGACTTAAATTTAGAGTTCTTATTGTTGCTGGAAATGGTAATGGTTTAGTAGGTGTAGGATTAGGAAAATCTGACCAGATACCTGTAGCTATTCAAAAAGCAATTAATTCTGCAAAAAGAGACTTAATTAAAGTACCACTAAAAGGAAAAACTATACCTTATGATGTAAAGGGTAAATGCGGTTCGACTATTGTTTATCTTACTCCAGCTGTGTCTGGGACAGGAATAATAGCTGGTGGAGCTGCAAGAAAAATTCTTGATAAAGCTGGTATAAAAGATGTTATTGGTAAAATTTACGGTTCTTCTAACGCAGTTAATGTAGCAAGAGCAACAATAAATGCTCTTAAGCAACTCGATGATCCTGTTGTAATTGCAAAAATGCGCGGCGTTACTCTTAAGCAACTATTTGGAATTTGATGACTGGAGGATTATTTATGACAAAGTTGGAGAATCTAAAAAAAAGAAAAGGGATAATAAAACCTTCAAAAAGAGTAGGTAGAGGAAGCTCCTCTGGCAAGGGAGTAAGATGTGGTTACGGAAATAAAGGTGCTAAAGCTCGTTCAGGCCGATCAAAAGCTGTTGGTTTTGAAGGTGGGCAAACTCCTTTATATAAAAGGATTCCCAAATTTAAGGGATTTAAATCTTTAAATTCATCCTACAAAGCTACTATTACTCTTAAAACATTAAATGAAAAATTTTCTTCAGGCGATGTTGTTGATATTAATTCATTAAAAGAAAAAGGTATTATTAGTTCTACATGTAGAAGATTTAAAGTTGTTAATTCAGGAAATTTAGATAAATCTTTAAAAATTATAGGTGAAGCCACACTATCTGCAAGAACAGTAATCGAAAGTCATGGTGGTAGCCTGGAGGGAGTTTCCTAAGTGCTTAAAAATATTTTAAATGCCCTAAAACTTCCAGAAGTTAGAAAGAGAATTTTTTTTACTTTTCTTATATTTATTTTAATTAGACTTGGACACTATGTTATTATTCCTGGAATCGACAGGAATGTACTAGGAGATATAGTTTCACAAAGCGGATTTTTAGGTTTATTGGATCTTTTTTCTGGAGGAGGATATAGAAATTTCTCCATATTTTCTCTTGGTGTACTTCCATATATTAATGCTTCTATTATTCTTCAGCTTTTAGCTGTTGTTATACCTTATCTTGAAAATTTGACAAAAGAGGGTGGTGAAGAGGGTAGAAGGAAAATTGCTTTATATACTAATTGGCTTTCTTTAGGTTTGGGAGTTTTGCAGGCATTTATGTTTGCAAACTATATTTTTAAGGATGCATTAATATCTCAAAGTTTTATGTCAAAATTAATAGTCATTGTTACATTGGTTGCTGGCACTTTTCTCTTGATATGGTTAGGTGAACTAATAACTGAAAGAGGAATTGGCAATGGTGTTTCATTAATAATATTTGCAGGTATAATTTCAAGAGTTCCTCTTTCAATAACTGAAGCCACGCAAATGCTTCGGGGAGGCTCTCTTACATTTTCGACTCTTATTTTAGCACTTGTTGTAAGTTTGCTTGCTCTTGCAGGAATAATATATGTTTATCAAGCAGAGCGTAGAATAGTTGTTCAGTATTCAAAAAGAATTGTTGGAAGAAGAATGTATGGGGGTCAATCCACATACATTCCATTGAAACTTGTTCAAGCAGGAGTTTTACCGATTATATTTGCCTCCTCAGTAATGATGTTTCCTGGAATAATAAGTCAATTTTTCCCTGGTACTGCATTTGAAAATTTTGTTAAGCAGTATCTTACAACCCAAACTTCAATATGGTTCAATTTAGGCTTTTTCTTATTAGTAGTATTTTTTACATATTTTTATACATCTATAACCTATAATCCATCTGATCTTGCCGATAATCTTCAGAAGTATGGTGGATTTATTCCTGGCGTGCGTCCTGGTAAGGCAACCGCTGAATATATACAAGGTATTTTGAATAGAATTACATTTCCAGCATCTATATTTCTTGCAGCTTTAGCAGTGTTGCCTAATTTTTTGCTTGTTAGAACGAATCTTTCTATATTTTACTTTGGAGGCACATCTATTCTTATTATGATTGGTGTTGCGATTGAAACAGCTAATCAATTGGAAGCCTTCCTTGTGATGCGACAATACAAAGGTTTTCTAAAATAATGATAAGTATATTAATTGGTCCTCCAGGATCAGGAAAAACAACTCAAGCTAAATTGTTAGCAAAAGAGCTTGATATTCCACTAATTGCAACAGGCGATCTTGTTAGAAGTGCAATTAATGATAATTATAAGAATTATAAAAAAATTGTTGATGGTGGAAACTTATTGCCCGACAATGTAGTTTTTGAAATTATTAAAGATGAAATTGAAAAACTTGACATCAATAGAGGTTTTATTATTGAGGGCTTTCCGAGAACAATTGGACAGGCAAAAATACTTGATGAATATTTAAAAGTTAATGATACTTCAATTGATTTTGTTTTTTATCTACAGATTAGCAAAGAAGAATTATTGGAAAGAATTCATAAAAGAAAATATACTGATAAGAGTGGTCGTCCAGATGACGAATTAGAAGCCTTTAATAAGAGAATAGATATATATTTTTCAGATTCATATCCTCTATATGAATATTATCTGAAAAGAAATTTATTATATGAAATATCTGCCTCAAATAGTATAGAAAAAGTATTTTCTGATATCCTTGCTGTGATTAATTTCTGGAAAAAGGAGAAAGAATAATTAAGTAAAATATGATTTTGTTAAAAAACGACGAAGAATATAAATTAATGAAGAAAGCTGGGTTAATTCTTGCTGAAACGATGAATTTTATTGGAAGTATGATAACTCCAGGTATTTCAGCACAAAAACTTGATAGTGAAGCTTATGATTTTATTCGCAAAAATGGTGCAGAACCAGCTTTTCTCGGTTTTGATGGGTATAAATATACAACATGTATTTCTATAAACAATGAAGTAATACACGGGTTACCTATTAAAAGCAAAATTCTTCATCAAGGTGACATAGTTTCTATTGATATAGGGTGTTCATATAAAGGATATTTCGCAGATATGGCGAAAACTTTTCCTGTTGGTGAGATAGACGAAAAGAGAAAACTTTTAATTGAAGTTACTGAGAAGTCTTTAATTATGGGAATAAATTCAATAAAAGTTGGTTTGCATATTGGAATAATTGGTCATACAATACAAACTTTTGTGCAAGAAAACGGATTTTCAGTCGTAAAGAGTTTTGTTGGTCATGGTATTGGATTAAAATTACACGAGGAACCACAAATACCCAATTTTGGCAAAAGTGAAAATGGGCCATTATTAAAAAGAGGAATGGCTATAGCAATAGAACCAATGGTTAATTCTGGATCAGATGAAGTTATATCACTTCCTGATGGATGGACAGTGGTAACTAAAGATGGTAGTGATTCAGCTCACTTTGAGCATACTGTTTTTGTCAGGGATAATTTTGTGGAAATATTAACTTTAGCAACTTGAAGGTTTACTGAAATATGGAAAATAAAGACATTTTAGAAACTGAGGGCATAATAGTGGAGAAACTTCCTAATGCTATGTTTAGAGTAAGGCTTAATAACGGAAGAGAAATTATTGCTCATATTTCAGGCAAGATGCGAATGAATTTTATAAAATTAGTTGTTGGTGACAGAGTTAAAGTAGAAATAAGTAAGTATGATTTATCAAAAGGGAGAATTACTTATAGACTTTAATGAAAAATGATAGTTTGAAAGGGAGGTTAGAGTGAAAGTACAAGCTTCTGTCAGAAAAAGATGTAAAGATTGTAAAGTAATTAGAAGAAAAGGTCGAATTTATATTATATGTAGCAATCCTAAACATAAACAAAGACAAGGATAATGATAAGGAAAGGAGAAGTATAAAAAATGCCAAGAATATCAGGAGTTGACTTGCCTCTTAATAAGAGAGTTGATATAGCTTTAAGAAAAATTTATGGAATTGGTCCAAAAAATGCTATTCAAGTTTTATTGGAAGCAAATATTCCGACAGACATTAAAGTAAAAGATTTATCTGAAGACCAAGTTGAGCGTATTTCTCAGGTCATAAGAGATAACTATATTGTTGAGGGTGATTTAAGAAAAACAGTATCGCAAAACATTAGAAAGTTAATGGACATCGGATGCTATAGAGGACTAAGGCACAAAAGAGGTCTTCCCGTTAGAGGACAAAGAACTCGAACAAATGCGCGTACAAGAAAAGGTCCCAAGAAAACTATTGGGACTAAATAAGTGAAAAGTGAAAGGAGTTTTAATTAGAGGAAATGGCTGAGGAAGTAAAATCACAAGAAACAGAGGTTAAATCAAGGCGAAAATCTAAAAAAGCACCGCCTGAAGGGAAAGTATATATATGTGCAACATTCAATAATACAATAGTTTCTATTACAAATCCAAATGGTGATCTTGTTTGCTGGAGTTCTGCTGGAACTTCAGGTTTTAAAGGAACAAGAAAAGGAACTGCTTATGCAGCTCAGGTCGCTGCAGAAAATGCAGCAAAAAAAGCTTTAAATCTTGGTATGAGACAAGTAGAAGTATATGTGAAAGGCCCTGGTCCTGGAAGAGAGACAGCTATTAGGGCCATACAGGGAGCTGGTTTAGATGTCGTTTTAATAAAAGATATTACTCCTATTCCCCACAATGGTTGTAGACCACCAAAACCAAGGAGAATGTAGAAATGGCAAGATATATTGAACCTTCATGCAAAAAATGTAGGAGATTGAATACAAAACTTTTTCTTAAAGGAGATAGATGTCTTGGAGATAAATGTCCTTTTCAAAAAAGGTCATATGTACCGGGACAGCATGGTCCTGTAGCAAGAAGAGGAAAACCTACAGACTACGGTGTCCATCTCACAGAAAAACAAAGAGCTAAGTTTTATTATGGTTTGATGGAGAGGCAATTTAGAAGATATTTCGTAGAAGCATCACGTCAACGTAAAATTCCTACAGGCGACCGCCTTATCCAGTTATTAGAAAAAAGGCTTGATAATGTACTTTATAGGTCAGGAATTGGGCTCTCTCGTCAAATGGCTAGACAGTTTGTTCTTCATAAAAAAGTTCTCGTAAATGGGAGATGTGTAAATATTCCTTCATATAGACTTAAAGTTGGTGATAAAATTACTTTAAAAGATGATCTCAAGAAAAATGTTTATGCTATAGCATTTAAAGAAAGAAATATTTCACCCCCATCTTGGATAAATATAGATAAGGAAAATTTTGAAATAGAAGTTCTAAGAGAGCCATTGAGAGAAGAAATTTCAGTTCCATTTAATGAGCAATTAATTGTAGAGTTCTATTCTAAGTAGTAAATAGGAAGTGAGGTATAAATGGGCTTTATTCTTAATGATTTGAGGCTCACAGTTTTAAGTGAAAATGAAGTAAAGGGGGAATATGAAATTTTTCCTCTTCATAAAGGTTATGGAATAACTATAGGTAATTCTCTTAGAAGAGTGCTTCTTTCTTCCATTTCTGGTATAGCCGTTACTGCTATCCATCTTGAAGGTATATATCATCAGTTTGTTCCTATTCCATATACATTAGAAGATGGTATTAATTTAGTTGCTAATATAAAGAAACTTGTTTTTAAAGGCAAGCTTAATGAGAGAAAAACTGTTACAGTTAGCGCTCACGGCAAAAAAGAGGTAAAGGCAGCTGACCTTGTTTGCCCGGATGGAATTGAAGTTGTCAACAAAGATCTTGTTTTAGTCCATCTTGTTGATAATTCTGCAAAGTTTAATTTGACTTTATATGTTGAAGAAAGTATTGGATACAGATTTGCAGAAGAAAACAGAGATTCTACTTACCCTATTGGAGTATTTCCAATTGATTCAGATTTTTCACCTATAAAGCATATTGCTTTTGAGGTAAAACCAGCGATGTTTGGTGAATCCCTAAATTATGAAAATCTTGTTCTCACTATTGAAACAAATGGTGCTATACTTCCAATGGATGCGTTAAATGCTGCAACTAACATTCTTACTGAATATTTTTCAAATATACTAATTCAAAAGGAAATAAAGACAGAAATTCCTGAAGAAAAATTTATATCTGAAGTTCCAGATATACTTAAGAGACCCTTGGAAGAAATAGTGCCTCTATCAGTAAGAACAGGCAATGTCTTTAAAAAAGCTGGCATCTATACAGTAGGCGATCTTTTCAGTAAATCAAAAAAAGAACTTCTGTCACTAAAGAATTTCGGAATTAAATCGCTTTCTGAGACAATTGATGAACTTATGAAGGTATTAGATATTGAAAGATTAAGGAATAGAACTGGTCTACCGCTAATTCAAGAGATTATTAATGGCGAAATATTTTTAGGAGAGGAAGCAGAAGAGGAAAAAACTACTGTTGTGTTACCTCCAAAAGAAATTACAATAGAACAAGAGAAAGAAGTATCTGAAGATAATATTTTAAATAAACCTATAGAAGAAATGGCAGCTGAAATCGGTTTATCTCAAGGACAAATCGAAAAACTAAAAAAACTTCAGATTGAAACAGTCGAACATTTGACACATATGAAAAGAGAAGATTTGCTAACTGGAAATTATAAACTGTCAAAGAAGAATGTTGATAAAATAGAAGATTTTTTAATTAGCCATAATTTAAGATTTAAAGAGTAAAGGAGTAAATACCAAATGATTCATGGTAGAAAATATAGAAGATTAAATTTTTATAGTGGTAAAAGGCAAAGTTACCTTCGCAATATGGCAATTTCCCTTATTAAATCTGAAAGTATTGTTACAACAACTGCACGAGCTAAAGAAGTAAAAAGACATACAGAAAAAATTATAACTTTATGCAAGGATGAAAGTCTCTCTTCTAAGAAAAAAGCTTATTCATATTTACGTGATAAAGAGGTTGTAGAGAAACTATTTACCACATTAAAAGATAGATATGCAAATAGAGCCGGTGGGTATGTGAGGATTTTCAATGTAGGATACAGAAAAGGTGATGGTGCAGAAATGTCCTTGCTTAAACTTACTTAATTGATGTGCCATTTATTGAGTTTTCAGATGTAAGCTTTAAATATCCTGAAGAAACAGATTTAGCGCTCTGTAATGTAAATCTTTCAATTGAAAAGGGTGAATTTGTCTCTATTGTAGGTGCAAATAGTTCAGGTAAAACTACCCTTGGAAGATTGATGAATGCTTTGTTAATTCCTACTAATGGTAAAGTTATTGTAGATACCCTTGATACATTAGATACAAACAATATTATTCCTGTTCGTAAAAGAGTGGGTATGATATTCCAGAATCCTGATAATCAAATTGTAGCAACTACTGTTGAGGAAGAAGTAGCTTTTGGTCCTGAGAATTTATGTATATCATCAGATCAGATAAAAGAAAGAATTGATAAAGCTTTAGAAACTACTGGTTTAACTTACTACAGAAATTACCCACCGCATCTTTTATCTGGTGGGCAAAAACAGCTTCTTGCAATTGCTTCAATTCTTGCAATGGAGCCACAGTGTATCATTTTTGATGAACCAACATCTTTACTTGATCCTTCAAATCGCAAAGTTGTAACTAATAAAATCAAGGAATTAAGCAATACTGGCATGACTATTGTTTTTATAACGCATAGAATGGACGAAGTTTTATTATCTAAGAGAGTCATAGTGCTTAAAGATGGTAATATAGTAATGGAATGTGAACCAATTGAACTTTTTTCTATGAATATAAAGGACCTTACTGAATTAAATTTATATCCGCCTGAAATTGTTCAGATTATAAATTCTCTAAGAGAGAATGGAATATCTGTTCCAAAAGAGATAATATCATCTAAAGATTTAGTTGATTACCTATGCCAATTGTAGTAAAAAATCTTACTTTTATTTATGATGAAGGTTTTATTTTTGCCAAGAAAGCTCTTGATAATGTTTCAATAAATATAGAAGAAGGAGAAATAGTTGGAATTATTGGTCACACTGGTTCAGGTAAATCGACCCTTGTTCAGCATCTAAACGGATTAATAAAACCCAAAAACCCCAATTCTGTTATTGTTGATGGAGTTGATATTTGTGATGCAAAAACTAATTTAAAAGAAATAAGGCAAAAAGTTGGTCTTGTTTTTCAATATCCTGAGATGCAACTGTTCGAAGAAACAGTTGAGAAGGAAGTTGCTTTCGGACCAAAAAATTTAGGGATTTCAGATGAAGAAATACAAATGAGAGTTAAAGAGGCATTAGAAATGGTTTCTCTTGATTTTGATAAGTATAAAGATCGCTCTCCTTTTCTTTTAAGTGGCGGAGAAAAAAGGCGCATTGCTATAGCAGGTATTTTAGCAATGAAGCCAAAATATTTAATTCTTGATGAACCAACAGCTGGTCTCGATCCATGGGTTAGGATTGAAATCCTTAAAGAGCTTCAAAGTATTAATAATAAAAGTACGACAATAGTCATAGTATCACATGATATGGACGAGATTTCTAAAATTGCAAAAAGGATATATGTTTTAAGCAATGGTTGTGTAGCTTTAAATGGCACTTCTAAATATGTTTTTTCTCAGTTTGATAAAATTAAGGAATTAGGTCTTTCTTTACCTCAAATTACAGAAATATTATATCTACTGAACTCTAAATTTGGAGAAGTTGATTATACAGAACTTGACATTTCTAAAGCAGTAAATGAAATATTAATGGCTCTCAATAGAAAAGGGAAATGGAAATCAAAAATAGCTTAACAATTGGGCAATATATACCAACAGGAAGTATCATTCATAGACTTGATCCCCGAACAAAGCTAATATTAGTTTTATTATTTATGGTAATGGTTTTTCTTGTAAAATCTATATTAGGTTATATTTTACTTTTTATGTTTATTTTAATTCTTATTGTAATGTCAAAAGTACAAATAAAATATTTCATAAGAGGTTTAAAACCTATTCTTATCCTTATCATTTTTACTGTAGTATTGCAGCTTTTTTTTACGAGAGGAAGTCCAATTTTTACTTTAGGACCTCTCGTAATTACAAAAGAGGGAGTTTATCTTGCAGTATTTATATTATTGCGTCTCGTTCTATTAGTTTTTTCCTCTTCGCTCTTAACATTAACCACTTCTCCAATGGAGCTAACAAATGCACTTGAGTATGTACTTGCTCCTTTTAAATTTATTGGATTGCCATCAGGAGAAATTTCAATGATGATGACAATTGCTTTAAGGTTTATCCCGACAATATTAGAAGAAACCGATCGGCTTATAAAAGCTCAAAGCGCAAGAGGAGTCGATTTTGAAAGCGGAGGTTTGTTAAAAAAGATTAAAAATATGGTTCCAATACTTGTACCATTGTTTATTTCAGCTTTTAGAAGAGCTGATGATCTTGCAATAGCAATGGAAGCAAGATGTTTTCAGGTGGGAGCAAAAAGGACTCACCTTAAAGAGCTTAAGTTTGGAAGACTGGATTATACTTTTACATTAATATTCATTACTGTTGTTACCACTGTTAGTTTACTTTTTTAATGAATTTAAAAAAATATTTAGCTTCTATCTCTTATGATGGAAGTAGTTTTTATGGTTTTACAAAATCTATTGGTAAAGCAAATATTCAGGAAGAAATAGAAAAAGTTTTAGTTTCAATTTCTAATAATGAAAACGTATTTAATCCAAATATAAAATGTGCTTCTCGAACAGATGCTGGAGTTCATGCAATTGGACAGTTAATTCTGTTTTTGCTTCCAGACAATGCTATTCCATCTTTTAAACTGGTTAACATAATAAATTCAAGGCTAACTCCATTTGTAAAATTTAACTGGATCATTCAAGTAAAAGAGGATTTTGATTTATTTTCTCATATTTTGAACAAAGAATATATTTATCTATTAAGCAGAAAGCCTCTCTCTCCGTTTACAGAAAGATACTTTTTTTATTACAATCATGAAATTGATTTAGATAAGCTTAGAAATGTATTTAAACTCTTTGAAGGGGAACATGATTTCTCTATATTTTCAAAAGAATCAAAAAGATACAAATCAACTATATGCAATTTAGAAGTAGCAGATGTTCAATATCTAAAAGAAAAAGAGCTAATTGTTTTCTACTTAAAAGGTAATCGCTTTCTATATAATATGGTAAGAAGGCTTGTCGGATTTGCTCTACTCGCAAGTAAAATAAATAAAACACCTAAAGAATTCGAGGATTATTTTTCTCCTCCATATTCAAAATTAACTACTCAAAAAGTTCCTTCTAATGGGCTTTATCTTTTGAGAGTAAATTTAATTCCCTAATTGTTTAATCTTTAAAAAAGGAGAACTATCTTTTTATTAAAAGAGAAAGTCCAAAAGCCGCAAGACCAGCACCAAAACCGATAAATAGCCCTGCATATAAGTTATTTAATAAATATCCTATACCTATACCAATAAATATACCTGCAGGAACAAAAATACCACCAATTCCGTATGAAAAGTCGGTTTTATCGCCAGATGTCATATTATCATCTTCTTTCTTTAAAAATTATCTTTTTCCGTAAAAACTAAAAATATTTTTTTCAGAATTAAATCTTATTCTTCTTGTAATATCAAGGATTTGTCCAATTGATTCTTTTATATCTTTCACAGCGCTTAAATTATTACTTATTATCTCTTTGCAAACTGAGTTTACTTTTTCAGTTAACTCCTCTTTGGAAAATGTGTTATTTATAATTCCAAGGTCTAATGCTTCTTTAGAATTAATAATTTTACTTCTAAAAATAAGGTCTTTTGTTGCTCTAAATCCAACTATATCTATGAGGTTTGAAATTCCACCAAATGAAGGCGTTAAACCATCTCTTATGCCTGGAAAACCAAATTTTGCTTCATGAGCGGAGAATGCAAGATCGCATAATAAAACTAATTCAAAACCAGCGTCGAACGCATCACCATTAACTTCAGCAATAACAGGTTTTTTTATCTCGGATAATTTATTAAATACTTTCCAGCCAAATTCGCTAAATTCACATAATTCTGCTGCATCATAGGTAGATAGTTCATCTTTATCTACTCCTTTAGAGAAGCAATCATTACTACCACTTATTACTATTACTTTAATTTCGTTACTGTGATGACAAATTTTTAGGGCATTTTTAAACTCTCTTAAGAGTTTTACTGAGATAAAATTGTTGCCTGTAGGTTCTGAAAAAGCTATCCTACCAACATAATCTTTGATAGTAAAAGAAATGTTAAACCATTCTTCTCTCAAATCTTCTCCCCCTTGGTTAAGTTATTTTAAACTAAATATAAGAATCTATTTTAAAATTGCAACATATCGATTTTACTAAAGCAGAATATTTGTTTGAATTGGATATTATCTAAAATTAAAGAAATTGAATTTTCAGTAGATACATAGTTGCCTCATGTGGTTCAAACTAAAATAATTTTGAAGTAGAAATCATTTATCCAAAATTATATTTGGTGAAGTGATTGAATTGTTAGTTATATAAGAAGCACAAAAAGGGATTATAGACAATATTTTCATGCCTTATTGTGGCAGAAAAGCCATGAGATGTTAAAGAGGCTACACTCTTCAATAATAATTTTTTTGTTTATCCTTACATAAGTACTAATATGACCTCTTCTTTTATATTAAACCAGTATCTTCACCCTCATGAGTAAAAATATATCCAGTAAGAATGACTATTTTTGGAGATCCTTAAGTTGTTATTAAGATGTTCAAACAAGATGGTGTTGGGTGTTTGAAATTCCGAAAGTTCGTTTTTTTGCACAGGTCCTCAAGAATTTCTGTATCTCTTCTTCTTTTCTTCTGTCATTCTGTTCTCAATACAGAATCTATTCCTGTCATTCCTGCTTTCGCAGGAATCCATTCTTCTCTTTTCTTTGTCATTCTCAGCTTGACTGGGAATCCACAGTAACTTGTCATCCTCAACTTGATTGAGGATCCAGAATCTTTTAATCCTGGATTCCCGCAATCGCTCTGAATGACATCTACCTCTCTGTCATTCCGCACTTGATGCGGAATCCAGGAAGTCTTTCTTTTTTAAAATAGAAAGAAACATGAATTCAGGATAGAAACATTCAGGTATAACAATTTCTTCTTCAAACATAAATAATGAAGTAAGAATATTGATTCCTTAATAGTTGCTTTCGAGGATGACAAATCCCCACTGTCGTACCTGAAGAAGCGTATCTATAATTGATAAAGGATCTCTTCATCTATACCAGGAAATGGCAATTAAAATTTTCTTTAAAAATAACTAAAATTTTCCTTGACAAACAATTTTTCTCAATTAGCATTATATTTGAAGATTAATTGAATGCTCTTACTTAAAACGGAAAAAGAGTAATTTAAAAGAATTTAGTAAAAGTAAACAGGAAAACTCCTCCAGAAAAGATAGTTAGTTTCACATTAGTTTCACAATTAATTAAAATTTAAGGAGGATTTAAAATGTTTAATCTAAAGAGTAAACTCTCTCTCTCTCGAGAGGGAAGGACTGCTAATTCAAAGAAGTCAAAATCTTTAAAGCTCTTAAGCTTAATCGTTGTGCTTCTTCTTCTCTTTATGGAATTTCCTTCTAATCTAAAATCTAAAAGTTCATTCAAATCAAGCTCAGTTTATGGTTATGTTAGTGAAACCATGTTTGAACCATTAAATGCATTACTTCTAACTGATACTACGGAAGCTTTTATCCCTTTTGTTGCTGGATGGGTCACAGATGAAAAAGACGAAGGGGGAAACTATTTAACAAAGGACTTTGAAAAGATAGATATCTATAAAATTGATGGCGAAGAAAAGATTTATGTGAAAACAATTCAAATTGGTGCAACATTAGAATCATCTTACAATATTTCTTACAACGATTATTCAGGTAATGATTGGAGAATACTAAAAGTTGAACCAGAACTAAAGCAAGATAATGAAGGCAACTACTACATCTGCTATAATAATACCCTAAAACAAGCAATAGGATTTGCTCAAGGTGATCCACCTCCTTCTTGGGGTATAATCACTGGAATAGGAAGTAAAATCTACGATTCTCAAAATGCACAGGGTTGTATGAATGTTGAGATAAATTTACCTGATGTATGGGAAAACCCTATTAAAGGTAATGATTATGTTTTAATATTTGAAGCACACTTTGAAGAATTACCACCAATTGAAAGAGTTGTAACACTCTACTACAGAGATGGATATAATGAAATCTTCCCACTTGGTGAATGGTATAAAGGAGATGGACATATACATTCTTACTATGATGGAAGAGGACAACACGCTGACAAAAAAATTGGTCATAGCAGTATAAATGATACTGAAAAGATAAAAATGAGCACTATTGCTCATTTTAAAAGAGTTGTTCAAAAATTTAGATGGCTTATAATGAGTACTCATGCTGACTTCTTCTGGCCTCGACAATCTCACTGTGGTCGCTACGAGATTCCTGATGAGGAAACCAACTATACTCAATATAAAGGAGCTGTTAATACAGCTCAGACTGTAGAAAGACAAGAAGAGGGAGGACAAAATGTTTCTAAATTTAAAGTTGTTCCAGCAGAAGAATTAACACTCTGTTGGGGAGTAGGTGCAACTGATTGTAGTGGCCCCGAACCCTGTTATTGCTGCAGTGGTTCCTCTGCTGCCCCTGATATTCTTAACTACCGAGGGTTTGCAGATACTGAACAGCATTTAGTTAGATATTCTAATCAAAGTATAAATAAAACAAATTTTATAAGTGGAATCATTCCAGAAACATGTGCTAAAGATCATGGTAGTACTATTGGACCAAGAGGATGGTCAATTATTGCTCACCCATCCTTTTCTCTTACAAAAAATGAGTGGAATTACACTTGGAATCTTCATCCTATCCCAAGTGTAATAAGGAGCTTTGGTGATGATGATCAAAGCAATGATGGTTTGGGGATAATGGGAGTTGAAATTTTTAATGAATCGGTTAACAGATGGTCTGGTCACAAGGGAAGCATGTGGGAGATATGGCATAATTATTTATACACTGATATATTCTATACTTTCCTTCGATGGAATAATGATTCAGTTATTCCTGGTTCTGAAGATTATGCTAATAACTTTGTAGTTGCAGTAGGTAATTCAGATTGTCATGATGCCTGGTGGTATAGAGTAGAAGATATTGTTGCATTAATATCAGCAGATTCAAGTGGACTTCTTACTATACCAGATAAAGAAGAAAGAGAAGTTCCAAATTTTGAATTCTACTTAATGTCTCGCTTTGAGCCAGTTTACGGAACATCCTGTACTTTTGTTAATATTCCAGGATTTGATGGAACAGATGATATGCTAATTAGATCTCTTAGAGGATGCGGAAAAGAACATAAAGGAATTACTGTTTCTGAAGCAGGAGGTTGGGGAACATTTACTGCTGGTGGAATAATAAGTGGAGGAAAGACTGAAGTTTCTCCTGCTGGTATCGATATTTCGCTTTTCGCAAAATCTGCTCTTAAAAGTGGTGGATCTGTTGTTGGTTATACAATTTATGGAAAATCGGATTCAGGACTAGATGATGGACCTCCATGGAAACCAAGAGTTATAAAATATGAGGAATTTCTCACTCCTGGATTACCTGAACTTAACGAAACAGTCCATATTGCACAGAATGAGCTATATTCTGAGGACTATATTGTTGTGGAATTTGTATTCAGGGATATTTTTGATTATAGAGATGAGGGTTCTTCGGCTCCTTCCTATCACGGCGCATTTGCCAATCCAGTATTTATTTCTGGTGGAATAAAATAGAAAAGCAGTAAGCCGATAATTGAAGAGTCTATAAGCAAATATGAGTGATTTAGTAAATAAAAAAGATAAACCCTTCGTTTCTTTAGGAAAAATTATTCTTATTGGTGGAGTTTCTATAGTAGTTTTGCAAACAGCTGCACATCTACTTTTATTATCTCCTTTTTTGGAAATCTTCCCTTATAAGTCGCATTTGAGCTTAATTTTCAGTAATATTAGCTCTTTTCCACCCTTTCATTTGTACCGTTTCTTTTATTTTACTATTGCTCTCGTCTTTTTTATCCCCATACTCTATATTTTTCTCATCTCACTTCTAAAACGAGGAAGAAAGGATACTTTAATAAGAGTTTTTACTATTCTTTTTGTCGTAGCTTTGGTGATAGGCTTACTTAGAGCAATATGCTACACTTGGGACGATTTTAACCAGTGTTTTTTACTTAATATTGCTCCAAAAACGAGAGGATTAGATACTTTGACTTTTCTATCTGGATTTCTTCAGTTAGCCTTATGGATGGTTTTTATGATGTTTTGCCCTTATTCTGACAAGATTAGAAGCGTGAGACTCCTTTTTTATTCACAATGTTGGATTGTATTTTTTTGGTTAATAACTCTACCTATAGCTATCTCTGTTTTTGAATATATTTCAAAGAACACTTCGGTTCTTTATCTTATTTTTTCACTAATTGCTTTAGTAATATGTCAAATGATTGCTATTCTTCAGGCATACATAATAAGTAAAGATAAAGATTATGTAGAGACTTACTTAAAATTTGATACAAAGAAAATAATGAACCAATTGTTAGCTTGTTTATTAATTCTTCTTTCTATCCCAACTGTTCTTTATTATGCTTCATATCCGAAATCTTTTAATGAGGTGAATTTAAAATTGAATGCACAAAGGGATGGCAATGATCTTGTAATCAAAGTAAAAACTAATTTAGTCAACGGAGCTTTAATCTCTTATACGTTATCTAATATGCCTTATGAAAGAGCAATTGGAGAGCTCATAGTAAATAATGGAGAGTGCGAAACCAGGATATTAAACATACCTAAGGATCCTATTAAGGTAAGAATAGTTTTTAGTGTAGGAGGTAAAGAAACAAAGCAACCTAAACATATAATAGATAAATATGGTTACTTTGGTGAAAGAATTAAGAAAAAAGAAAAAAAGGGGGATACAACCGTTGGTTATACTGTAGTTGAAGCATTAACAATAGTCTACTGAGGATGAAATTATAACTTACCATTATCAGGGAGGAACTATATCAAAAGAGGTTCACAAAGATAAAGTAACTGGAGAAGTAATTAAAACTATAAGATACATCCCTTATGGAATTAAGATAGAGTAGGAAGGAACTGAAACAATTTATTTCTATGTTACTGATATGAGAGGCTCAGTAATAGCTTTAACAGATGAAGATGGATATCTCGTTGAAACCTACTCTTATGACCCATTTGGAAATCTATCGTCCACACCAACAATCTATAATCCCAAGCTATATATTGGTATAGATGATGTCTTGTATGATACAGAAACTGATTTATACTATATGCATGCAAGGTATTATGACCCAGAAGCTGGTAGGTTCATAATGAAAGACCCAGTAGAAGGAAGCTTAGGTAATCCAATTACTCAAAACTCATATATCTATTGTGCTAATGACCCAGTTAATAAGATAGATCCAGCTGGAACTACACCGCAGAATACAGGGCTTCCACCAAGATATGAAAATGAACCACAAGCAGTTAAATGGGCAGGCTCAAATAGAACTGCATTCTGTTTACCAAATGACCCTAATTATATGGAAAATGAAGCTTATCATACTTTCACAATTTGGGATCTATATCCTAACAATGGGTGTATGTCCGGTGGTAACATCATATGGCTTAGTCTACCGGGAATAGCAAGTGCAATGGATACATTTGATAGCTGTAATCTTAGAAATCCTTTAGATAAAATGGTAAAAGGATATGGTTTTGAAATAATTGAAGTAGATGGCGAGAAATACATAGTTGCTTATGGAGAAGATCAAAATGGATTCCCAATTACTAC
>Ga0209409_1000532_pt1 | contig 39158 bp, 40 predicted proteins | sample AD_JPNMR1_MetaG_FD_184424 | JGI IMG/M metagenome (GOLD analysis project Ga0209409, IMG submission 184424) | Active sludge microbial communities of municipal wastewater-treating anaerobic digesters from Japan - AD_JPNMR1_MetaG (SPAdes) (version 2) | ecosystem: Engineered > Bioreactor > Anaerobic... | reverse complement strand
TTAAAAGGTGATGTATTTACAGAAGATGTGATAAATACCTGGATAAATTACAAATTAACAAAAGAAGTTCAGGAAATTGATATTAGACCTAATCCTTATGAATTTTTCCTGTATTATGATATTTAATTAAAAAAGGGGACGCTCCTTGAAAAAATAAAAATTCAACTATTCAAGGAGTGTTCCCTCTAATAAAAGGAGTGCTCCCGAAAAATAAACATCTGCTCCTTTACAAAATAAAAAATTGTGCTATAATTAATATATATAAAATAGGAATAAGAAAATGATAAATTTATTTTTATATTCTTTACCACCACCGCAAAATTATTACCATAATTCCTTCCAAAAAAATTTTTTATTCAATTTTCCTTATTATATTTACTTTTCTTTTATTATATTTCTTATTCGCACACTCTGAAGTTGAAAAACTTTTTAGCAAAAAACAAATAATAGAAAAACCTATTTTAAATAAATCTATCGAGCAAAATATTAACTATGAGGTTATTCCTTTACTAAATGAAAATTATTTTCCTAACTTAATAACCGAATTAAACAAAGCAAAAAAATCAATAGAAATAATAATGTATCTGATAGAATATAACGAAGAAAAGGGAGAAAATAAAATTGAAGAAATATTAAATACATTAATAAAAAAACGAAAAGAAGGTGTAAATGTATTAGTAATTTTATCAGCAGATAATTATGGAAATATCCATTTAAAAAGAAATAATGAAAAAGTAAAAGAATATTTAGAGGAAGGTGGTGTGAGTGTATTTATAAATTATGGAAGTCAAGAAACACACGATAAATTAGTAGTTATTGATGATAGAATAGTTTTTATTGGTGCACATAATTTTTCTATAGCAGCATTATTTTATAACAATGAATTATCATTATTATTAAAAGCAGATACAGATATACCACAAATAAAAGAATATGTAAAAAAAACATTAGATAAATGTATTTATTCAAAACAAAAAAATATAAGTTTAAAAAATAACGAAATAGAAATATGGTCAAAAAGAAACTAATAATAATTTTATTAGTGATTTTAATAATTATAAACTGGCGAAATGTAAAAAATAAGAAAGAAGAAAAAAAACTAAAAAAAAGTAAAGAGATAAAAAATGAGATAATGGCATATAAAACAAAAGAGGTACAATTTTTATTTGGAAGGCAATACATAAATTCATTAAAATCAGATATAAAAAAAGCAAAAGAAAAAATATTTATTCAAATGTTTTTAATTAAATACCGATATAGTGAAACAAATCCAATATATAGGTTAATAGAAGAAATCAAGAAAGCAAAAGAGCGAGGAGTAGATATAGAAGTATATCTGGATAACAATATAAAAGATGAAGATGAAAACGATAATGCAAATAAGATTATATATAAAGAATTAAAAAAAGAAGGACTAAAAGTAAAAATGGATAAAAGTGCGAAAACATATCACAGCAAAGTAGTGATAATAGATGAAGAGATAATTTATTGTGGTTCACATAATTGGACAGCAAATGCAATGAATATAAATGATGAATCAAGTGTGCGAGTAAAATCAAAAGAATTAGCAAAATATCTGGTAAGTAAAATGAAAGAAGAAGTAAAAGAATTTGAATGAAAAAATTAGAGAAATGATAGTGCAGAGTAAGATAAAAAAATAAATAAAATAAATTTAAAAAATAGAAAATTTGAAGTTGTTAAATTCGAATTGTGAAGCGAAAATTTTAAGCAAGTGGGATGGGCTTTAAATTTGTGTTATTAGTGTTATTCGTGTTATTGGTGGCTTAAAAAAATTTTTTAAACTAATAAAATTTGAAATTGAAATGATTGCAGTGAGCAGAAAATTGCTTTATCAGTAGATAATGAAACATAGGTAAAATTCGTGTTATTAGTGTTATTAGTGGCTAAAAGAATAAAAAAAATTTGCGGTGAAAAAAAAGTGAATTTAATAAATTTAATTAAATTGCTGATTGAAACCAAAAATAGATTAAGTATTTTTAAAAAATAAATTGACTGATAAAGATAAATAATATAAATTAGGAGGTGAGTAAAGTGAGAAAAAAATATTCTGGGGGTTAATAATAATGTTCATTTGTGCGGATGCGGTTTTTGCTGCTTATGAAGAACCAGAATTAGAAATCACATCACAACCTGATTATATAGTAGTTGGTCAAACAGCAGAAATAAAATTTGAGATTATTCATCCGAGAGATGGTGTATTATATAATGGTAGTTTTAAAATAAAAGGAACAAAAGCAGGAACACAGACATTTAGTGGAAAAAAAGTAACAATTAATTATCATTTATATTTTCCAAATGGTGGATGGCATTGGAAGAGTGCTACTTTTACGCCAGAAGTAACACTCGATGTTGTTGGTATAAAAAGTATTACCGTTTCAAAGAAAGTTGGATTGGTTGGAAAAGAATGTACTGTAACGGGTCAAACAGAACCAGCAGGTTATGAAGATTTAATTGAATGGGAAGCAAAAGGCAGTAATAGGAGTATTTATTATTCAGGTATTGGAAATGTTTTTACTTTTTCGCCAAATATACCGGGTGAATATTTAATAAAAGATAAGATAAAACAAAGTCAAGCAACAAGTCAATATATAGCAGTAGAAGCAAAATTTAAACTATTGGGAGTATTCGAAAAAGAAACTTATGTAGATAAAACAAAAATTGGTAATCTCGATTATCCTAACGAAAGATATAGAAAATATATAATAAATACTTTTCCTATGGGAGCATGCGGTTCTTGTGAAGGTGATGGTTTTGTAAATGCAAAGTTAAACTATGACCTTACAGCAAATGAAGATGTTATACTTTCATCTGTTATTAATATTTTACCATCACTTCTTTTTATTCAAAATCCTTCACTTTCAATGATTTTAACAACTATTGCAACATTTATAAAATTTTCTCCAGAAGCGACAATTACTCTTTTATCAATTACAGAAGGTGATTTTATCTACATAAAACAATATGGTCCCCTTTCAATTTCCTCAAATAAAGGAAATATCAACTTTGGAACTTATAATTTAATAAATAGGTCAAATTCATTAATTGGCGAAACTGAGTGTGAATCAAAATTTGAAAAGACATTACCAGTTGATAATATTTTACAAATTAGAAATAAAACAACTATAAAATTTACAAGCAAACCAGATTATAGATTTGCCTGGTCAACAATAAATAAATTAACATTTTATCCTGTAGAAAGCGATTTTAATAGTTATCATATTAATCCATAAAAAAAATATGAAAATAAAAATAATATTATTTATTTTATTTTTTATATCAAGACAAATTTATTCAATAAGTGATAGTGAAGTTTTATTAATAAAAAAATATTTCGGAGAGGATGATACTATAAAATTTATTCAGTTATATCAAATTTCACAAAAAATTAAGAAATCTGATAAACATCTAGTAGTGATCCCATATAATTTTACTGGAACAATTGACATAAATAAATTAAGTGAAATAGCACAAACTTATTATGAGAATAAAAAGTATAAAAGTTTATTTTCAAAATATAAAAATGAAATTGAATATTTTAAAAAAAAGATTATAAATATTATTATTGAAAAACGCCAAAAAAGATTTGAGAAATTTGAAAAATTATTATTAAAATTAGATAATTCAAGTATGAATGAAAAACAAAAAGAAGAAATATTAAAAAAAGTTCAACTAAAAAATTTAAAAGAATCTAATGAATTAGAAACAATACATGAATTAATATTTAATTATACATATCCATTTTATAATTTTTATGATGACAAAATTAATAATAATGAAATGAAAAAAGTTGAAATAAAAAATGCCGATCAAAAAAAGGAAAAAAGTAAGGAAATTAATTTTAAAAAAATAAAAAAAGAAAACATTAACAATAATTCAGAATTTTTCTATCAATACATAAAATTTCTAATTATTAAAAGCAAAAAAAATCCGTTTTTTTTAATAATTATAATAATCTCAATAATATTAGAAGTTCTTATACCATATTTTTTTCTTGGATTTATTTTTTTGATAATCTTTTTTATAATATTGGAAAATAAAAAGAAAGAAATAAAATATAAAGAAATAATTTTTTCATATTTATTAAAATCAATAATAATAATTATTTTACTTACCAGTTATAATTTAATATTGATATTATTATTTTATTTAAAAACTATTAAAATCACAACAACATCATTATTGGCAACATTAGGAATATCTTTTATTTTAATAATAATAAATATTTTAGCAGTTTATACAAGTATCAAAAAATACTCTAAGGATAACGAAAAAATTTTAATAAATAAAGGTTTATAAAAAGATATGAGAATAAAAATAATATTGTTAATATTATTCTTTTTAGTTAACCAAATTTATTCAAAAAATGAAAGTGTAATAAGTGAAAGTGAAATTTTTTTACTCAAAAAATATTTAACACCAGAAGATGTAACAAGATTTATTCAACTTTATAATGATTTAATTAAAAATATTGTTATTCATGAAAACATTTCATTCAATAAAACATTGAAAAAAAAAATAAATAAGTTTTATAATTTATATTCCACCTATAAAAATGAAATTGAATATTTCAATAATAAAATTGATGATATGCTGATTAATTGTGAGAAAAAAAATCAAAGCGAATATAAAAAAATATTATCGCAATTAGATAATGCAAATAATTTCAAAGAACAAAAATATGAATTTATAAAAAAAGTTCAACTTATAAATAAAAATGAATATGATGAATTATGGACATTAAAAGAAATAATTGAGAAATATACAGAAAAAATTTTTTATAAAGAATTGTATATTTTTGAAATGTTAAACAAGATGAATGAATTAACAAATAACGACGAATTACAATTATTTAATAATCCAAAAAATTTTATTAACATTTTAAAGAAAGAAACAAAATTTATTTTAGATATTACTTTTGCATCAATTTTTATTTATCTTTTTCTTGGCTTTATCTTTTTTGTAATTCTAATTATAATCTTTGAAAATAAAAAGAGAAAAATAAAAGTTAAACAAATAATTTCATCTTATTCATTAAAATCAATCTTAATAATTTTATTTCTAAATTTTTATAGATTAATAATAAAAATGTTAGAGAATTTTAAAATCATTGAAAACGGTTCAATATATCTATTTGAACTAATAGTTCTTTTTTTATTATTAATAATTTTAAATTTTTTAGTAATTTACAGTAGTTTTAAAAAATTAAAAGAATAAATGTATTTTACTCAAGTCATTTCTTATTTTACTTCTTATTCACACTAACTAATATTGAAAAATTTTTTTAGTAAAAAACAAATAATAAAACTTAAGTTCCACCTCAAAATAGAAAGTAATACAAATGAAAATTCCTAAAAAAGTAATTCATACACAAATTCCATTAGCTTTTATTTTACAATTTTGTTTGATGATTGGAATTAGTATTATTTTTTCTCTAATTTTGATGATCTTCAAAAAGAAAAAAATAATATTTGAAAAGGTAATAAAAATTATAATAAAAAACACCTTAATTATACTTTCAATATATTATTTATTTATAATACTATTTATTTTGCTTGTAGATGATTATTATGGAGTAATGAAAATACTATCAAAAAATTTATTAATTCCTAAATTACTAATTTTAACACCATATTTTATTCAAATTATTTTACTATTTATTCAATCTAATAAATATTTTTATAAACCATCAAACAATGATTAAAACAAATTTATTTTAAAAATATTAAAAGAATTAAAAAGTAATAAATTTATCAGTTGTAAGTAAATAAATTTCATACTTCTGATTTTACAATTAGCAAAATAACTAAAAATAATAAAACAGCACACGAAAGAAAATAAATTATCCAGAGGCATAATTTCATTTATAGATAAACATCAATTCTCTAAATGATCGCAAATGATTAGATGTAAAGTTAAAAAATTGCTTTATCAGTAGATAATGAAATATAGTTAAAATTCGTGTAATTAGTGTTATTAGTGGCTAAAAGAATAAAAAAAATTTGCGGTGAAAAAAAAGTGAATTTAATAAATTTAATTAAATTGCTGATTAAAGCCAAAAATAGATTAAGAATTTTTAAAAAATAAATTGACTGATAAAGATAAATAATATAAATTAGGAGATGAGTAAAGTGAGAAAAAAATATTCTGGGGGATAATAGTGATATTCATTTGTGCGTGTGCTGATTTTTCTGTTAAATTTGAACCGTATAAAAAAATTTTTTATTTTTTTTATTTGACAAATTTTAATTTTTATATTATTATTATTTGCCAATTTGATTCAATGGCGAATCGAAGAATATCTGCGAAGTTCGCAAATCTAAAGAGTGACAATGAAGTCCAACCACAATGAAGTGAAATAATTTAACAATTTAATCATAAGGAAAATTATTTATATAATCAAAAAAAAATAAATGTGAAATTTTATGAAAAATAATTATATAAAAGAAAAACAAATAAGTGGTTGTGCTGTATTTGGTATAATGAATCAAAGCAAAGAAAAATTTTGTGGTGATAAAATAATAAAAGCAATTAGTGTAATGCACGAACGGAGCAATGGATTGGGTGGTGGTTTTGCTGCTTATGGTATTTATCCAGAATTTAAAGAATTCTGGTGTTTTCATATAATTTATGAAAATGAAAAAGGGAAACAAAAAACAGAAGAATATATAGAAAAAAATTTTTTATTAGAAAAAAAAGAAAAAATACCAACAGCAAAAAGTGATAAGATAATAAATCCACCATTATTATGGAGATATTTTTTAAAAGAAAAAAAAGAAAATATTATAACAACAGTTGAAGATTATATTGTTTCAAATGTGATGTATATAAATAGTAAAATACCAGATGCATTTGTGGCATCAAGTGGAAAAAATATGGGAATATTTAAAGGCGTAGGCTATCCAGAAGATATAGGAAAATTTTTTAGATTGGATGAATATGAAGGATATATATGGACAGCGCATGGTAGATTTCCAACAAATAGCGTTGCATGGTGGGGTGGTGCACATCCATTTGGCTTACTTGATTGGTCAATAGTCCATAATGGTGAAATATCTTCCTATGGAATAAATAAAAGATATTTAGAAAATTTTGATTATCAATGTTCTTTTTTCACAGATACAGAAGTAATAACATATCTTGTTGATTTAATAATAAGAAAACATAATCTTTCGTTTGAAACATTAGCAAATATATTAGCAGCACCATTATGGTCAGACATAGAAAGAATGAATGAAGAAGAAAAACAATTTTATACAAATCTTCGTATAATATATTCATCAGCATTATTAAATGGACCATTTGCTATCATAGTTGCGAATTCAGAAATAATGTTTGGTTTAAATGATAGAATAAAATTAAGACCACTTGTTTCAGCAATAAAAGATGATTTTCTTTTTATATCATCAGAAGAATGTGCAATAAGAGAAATATGTACTTCACCAGATAAAGTATGGCGAACAAAAGTTGGTGAACCAACCATTGGGAGGATAAATAAAAAAAATGGCTAAAAGAATAATACCACCAGATTTTAAGATAGAGCGCGATTTAGAAAAATGTATATTATGTCAGGCGTGTAAACGAATGTGTGCTAATGATGCACATATTTATGATGAAGATTTTAATATAATTTTTGCTGATAATTCAAAATGTGTTGGTTGTCATTTTTGTGAAAATATATGTCCAACCGGCGCATTAACAATAAAAAGAAATGAATCAGAATATAAAGAAAATGCTAATTGGAATACACAAAGAATAAAAAGTGTAATAAAACAAGCAAATACAGGTGGAATAATATTAACTGGTATGGGCTGTGATAGAGATTATAAAATATATTGGGACCATATTTTATTAAATGCAGCGCAGGTGACAAATCCATCAATTGACCCTTTAAGAGAACCAATGGAATTAAGAACATACATAGGTAGAAAGCCAAATAAATTTGATATAAAAAAGAAACTAACACCACAATTAAAATTAGAAACACCAATTTTATTCAGTGCAATGAGTTATGGTTCTATTAGTTTTAATGCTAGTTTAGCATTAGCGAGTGCAGCAGCAGAATTTGGTATATTTTATAATTCAGGTGAAGGTGGGCTTCATAAAGATTTATATAAATATAGTGAAAATACAATAGTTCAGGTTGCGTCTGGTAGATTTGGAGTTTATCAAGAATATTTAGAAAAAGGTGCGGCAATAGAAATAAAAATAGGTCAGGGCGCAAAACCCGGTATAGGCGGACATTTACCAGGTGAAAAAGTAACAAAAGAAATATCAGAAACACGAATGATACCAGAAGGAACTGATGCAATTTCACCAGCACCACATCACGACATTTATTCAATAGAAGATTTACAGCAATTAATTTATGCAATAAAAGAAGCAACACGATATAAAAAACCAATAGGAGTAAAAGTAGCAGCTGTTCATAATATAGCACCAATTGCAGCTGGTATAGTCAGAGCAGGCGCGGATTATGTAGCAATAGATGGAATACGAGGTGGAACAGGTGCAGCACCATTAGTAATAAGAGATAATGTAGGAATTCCAATTGAATTAGCAATAGCAGTAGTTGACCAAAGATTACGAGAAGAAGGAATAAGGAATAATGCCTCAATAATAGCAGCAGGTGGATTTAGAAATAGTGCTGATATATTAAAAGCAATTGCATTAGGTGCTGATGCTGTTTATATTGGAACTGCTGCGCTAATTGCACTTGGCTGTTCGCTATGTCAAAAATGCTATACAGGCAAATGTAATTGGGGCATAGCGACACAGGACCCATATTTAACAAAAAGATTAAATCCAGAAATAGGAAAAAGAAATTTAGTAAATTTATTAAGAGCGTGGAGTTTAGAAATAAAAGAAATGCTTGGTGGTATGGGAATAAATGCAATAGAAAGTTTGCGTGGTAATCGCGAACAATTAAGAGGAATAAATTTAACAAATGAAGAAGCAAAAATATTAGGTATAAAATTAGCAGGCGAGGCGTGGTAAAAAATGAAAAAAATAATTTCAAAAGAAGAATACTGTATTGGTTGTAGATTATGCGAAATTCACTGCACAGTAGCACATACAAAAACAAAAAATATTTTAAAAGTATTTAAAGGCAAAGATACGAAACCACTACCGAAAATAAAATTTGAAGAAAAAGGTTTTATCTCATTTTCATTACAATGCAGACATTGTGAAGAAGCAAACTGTATTGAAGCCTGTATAACAGGAGCTTTATATCGGGACGAAAAAACAGGAACAGTGCTTTGGGATGAAAATAAATGTGTTGGCTGCTGGATGTGTATTATGCTTTGCCCATTTGGTGTTATTGAACCTGATTTACAAAAGAAAAAAATATCATCAAAATGTGATTTATGTATAAATGAAGGTTTTCCTGTTTGTGTAAAAAATTGTCCAAATGAAGCTTTAGTAATCGAGGAATAAAATTATGAAATATGTAATAATTGGAAATTCGATAGCAGCAACAAATGCAATAAAATCAATACGAGAATTTGATAAAGAAAATAAAATAATTTTAATTTCTGATGAAGAATATATAAACTATTCAAGACCATTAATTTCTTACTTACTTGCCAAAAAAATTACAAAAGAAAAAATAAATTATTTATCAACAGATTTTTATGAAAAAAATAAAGTGGATTTAATATTAAAGAAAAAAGCAGTTAAAATACTAATAAATGAAAAAAGTATTTTATTAAATGATAATACAAAAATTAATTATGATAAGTTATTATTGACAACAGGTGGCACACCAATAATTCCACAAATAAAAGGAATAAACACAAATGGAATTTTTAATTTTACAAAAATATCCGATGTAGAAAAAATAGAGAAATATATAAAAGAAAATAATGTAAAAAAAGTGAGTGTAATTGGGGCTGGTTTAATAGGATTAAAAGCAACAGAAGCATTATTAGAATTAAAATTAAAAGTTACAATAATCGAATTATCAGATAGAATATTAGCAAGTACATTAGATAAAAAAGCATCAGCAATATTTGAAAATGAATTGCGAAAAAATGGGTGTGAAATAATAACAAATACAACAGTAAAAGAAATAATAACAGAAAATAATAAAGTAAAAGAATTATCATTGATAAATGGAACAAGAAAAAAAACAGATATGATAATAATAGCAATAGGCGTAAAACCAAATATAGAATTAGTAAAAGAGACAGAAATAAAAATAAATCGTGGCATTTTAGTAAATTCAAAAATGGAAACAAATATAGAAAATATATATGCAGCAGGTGATTGTGCAGAACCAACAATAGCAATCTGGCCAGTAGCAGCCCAACAAGGAAAAATTGCTGGTTATAACATCATCGGTCAAAACAGAGAAATTAAAAATATAGTTCCAATGAATTCAGTTGAACTTTGTGGCATTCCTTCTATTTCAGCTGGTAATACTGTTCCAAATAATTCTGATTGTGAAATATTAGTTTTATATAATGAAGAGAAAAAAATTTATAAAAAAATAATAATACAAAATAACAGAATAATTGGTTTTATTATGATAGGTAATATAAGCAGAGCAGGTATTTATACAATGCTAATAACTGATAAAATAAATATAAATGAATTTAAAGATAGTTTATTGAATGAAAATTTTGGACTAATAAATTTACCAAAAGAATTTAGAAAACATTTAGTTACAGGAGCAGGAATAGAAGTATGATAATAAATTGTGCTGGTGTTCATTATAAAGAATTAAATGAAAAAATAAATGAAGCAATAGAAAATGGAGCAAAAGAAATAATATTAGAAAAAGTAAATGGTCAAAGATATATTGGCGCAGGTTTAAATAAAGAAGTAAAAATAAAAATAAATGGTGTAGCAGGAAATGATTTAGGCGCATTTATGAATGGTCCAAAAATTATAGTTGATTCAAATGCACAGGATATAATTGGAAATACAATGAATAATGGCGAAATAATAATAAATGGTTCTGTTGGTGATATAACTGGTTATGGAATGCGTGGTGGAAAAATTTATATAAAAGAAAATGCAGGTTATCGTGTAGGAATACATTTAAAAGCATATAAAAATTTACTACCAGTAATAATAGTTGGTGGTGCGGCAGGTGATTTTTTTGGTGAATATATGGCTGGTGGAATTTTATTTGTATTAGGATTAAATACTGAAAAAAAAATAATTGGTAATTATATTGGGACAGGAATGCATGGCGGAATAATATATATTCGAGGCACAATAGAAAAATACCAATTAGGAAAAGAAGTTGGATTTGCTGATTTTGATGAAAATGATAAAAATAATTTTGATAAATATTTAAAAGAATATTGCACAATATTTAATTTTGATTATGCACAAATAATTAAAGAAAAATTCACAAAACTTATCCCAGTATCACATAGACCTTATGGAAAAATTTATGCTTATTAATTTTTTTGACTTTTAATTTTTTTTTATTTATATAAAAAAGTATGAATGAAAAAAATGAAACTTATCAAATATTATTTGAAAAATTAAAGAAAATAATAAATTTCCAATCAGTAATTTTTTTAATTAAAAAAGATGAGAGTTTAAATATAGAATATACCAATAATTTTTCTTCAAAAATAAATACCACAATTATACTAAATAGTGAATTAATAAATTTTTTAGAATCAATAAAAGAAGAAAGTCAAATATCAAAAGAAAAAATAGAAAAGTATTTTCCTGAAATTTATAATAGTTCAAATAATTATTATTTAATGCAAATCAGAGAGAAAAATTTAGAAGGATTAATAATTTTAGTTTTTTCAAAAAAAGAAAAAATAAAAATAGATGAAGATATAATTTTAATATTAAAAGAATTATTTAAAAAAATTATAGAAAACAAGAAACTAAAAACAGAAATAAAAAAATATTCAACACAATTTTCAACATTAACAGAAATAAGTAAAATGATAGTTTCTGGAAATTATTTGAAAGAGATATTACATTTAATAGTTGTAATGACAGCAGAAGTATTAAATTCAAAAATAGTATCAATAATGTTATTAGATGAAGAAAAACAGGAATTATTTATAGAAGCAACACAAAGTTTAAGTGAAGAATACATAAAAAAACCGCCAATAAAAGTAGGCGAAAGTATAAGTGGAAAAGCAGTAAAAGAAAAAAAGCCAATCACAGTATTAAATGTAGTTGAAGAACCACAATATCAATATAAAGAAATAGCAAAAAAAGAAGGAATAGTATCAATGCTTGCAGTGCCAATGTTAATAAAAGAAAAAGTATTAGGCGTAATAAATTGCTACACAACCACACAACACCATTTTACTGATGATGAAATAAGAATGTTACAATCAGTAGCAAATCAGGCAGCAGCAGCAATTGAAAATACAAAACTAATGGAAGAAATAATTGCAACACGCGAAGCATTAGAAACAAGAAAAATAATAGAACGTGCAAAAGGGATTTTGATGAAAGACTTAAATATAGATGAAGAACGAGCATATAAAATTATAAATCGGCAAAGTATGAATACAGGTAAGACAATGAAAGAAATATCAGAAGCAATAATTTTGAGTTATGAAATAAAAAAAATAAATAATTAAGTAAGATTCAAACACTAACAAAAACAATCTTATTTATTAAATTTTTCAATTATTATTTTCAATATATTTTTCAATGGTAATGGTATATCTAATTCGTTTAGATATAATAATTTATCTTTTTGAAATATCTTAAAATATTTTGCAAAGAAAAACAATAATACAGAATTAATAAAAAAAGATAAATAAATATTTTTAAATAAAGCATAAATCAGAATATAAACAAAAGTTAATAAAATAGAAGAAGTAAAATAAAAAATTTTAATCTTAAAATATTTATATAAATCATTAAAAATATATAAATAAAGAAAAGTTAAAGAAGCAACGAATGAAGAAATAGCAGCGCCAATAATCCCAAATCTTTGAATTAGGAAATAACTTAAAATGATTTTTAACAATAATACAATAATAGAATTTATTGAATAACTAAAAGTTTTTTCAAGAGCATGCATAAGAGCAGCAAAAAAATTTAACAAAAAAGAAATAGTCACTGTAAAAAGCAAAATAAAAGAAGATAATGATAAAGAAAAAAAATTATCTTTATAAATGAACCATAAAATAAAATAAGCAAACAAGACAATAAAATTAGTTGAAAAAGAAAAAATAACAAAAAAAGCAAATGAAATATTTGATAATAATTGTTCGATTAAATCATATCTTTTTTTAACAACTAATGAAGTAATTAAAGGTAATATAACAGTCAAAAAAACGATATTTAATTGATTATAACCATTAAATAATTGATAACAAAAAAAATATCTTCCAGTTAATTCAATAGTTAAAAATTTTTTAATAATAACAATATCAAACCAATTTAAGAAATAACTTAAAACAGAACCAAAAATAATTGGAATTGTATATTTGATATATCTTATAAAAAGATTCTTATCAAAAGAAAAAGGGGAAAAAATTTTCAAATCAAAAAATAAAAAAATAAAAAAAATAGAACAAATAAAACCTGAGATAATAAAAATAATTGTATAAAACAAACTAATTTTAGTAGATAAAACAAAACAAAGAAATAAAAAAAGTAAAGGAATAAACTTTTCAATAATTTGAGCAAAAGCCATTAATTGAATTTTTCCAATAGCCTGCAAAATATAATAAGTAAAATCTAAAAAATGATTTAGGATAAAAAATAAAAGAACAAAAAAAATAATTTTATTATTGTAATTAATATAATTTACAATTAAATGCCGAAAAAAAAAGAGTAGCAAAATTAAAATAATAATAATAGGAATAATAAAAATAAAATTTATAAAAACTATATTATTGATTTTATTTTTCTGAATGAATTCTTCTCTACCAAATCTAATGATACCATTATTAAAAGGTAATAAAAAACAAATATAAATAAATTGGCTGACCATTAAGAAAGTAGTAAAAAATCCATAATTTTTTTCTCCAGCAATTTTAATAAGAGAAGAAATAAAAATTAAATAAAAAAGATTTGAAAAAATTTTTGAAAGAGTATAAAAAAAAGTATCTTTAAAAACAGATTGAAATCCAATTAAATTTCTTATACTTTCTTTATTCATTTTTTTTACAAACAATAGTAATCATTGCTGCAGATAAAAAAAAGGGAATCAGTTTATTAATAAAATTAATTATTTTTTCTTTTTTATAAAACATATTATCACTTTTAAAATTTTTATGAGTTTTTTGCAAATTTTTTATCTCTTTGCTCTTAAAAAAATTTTTTAATTTTTTATAAAGAAGATAAAATGGAGTTAATTTATTACAATAATAAATATCAATTATATTAAAGCCATTATTAATAAGAAATTGTTTTATTTCTTTTGTAGTAAATAAATATTGAAAAAATTTTTTATTTTCTTTTTGCTGGGTATTTGATAAATTCATTCTTATTCGTTTAAACAAATTATAATAAGGAACAGATAAAATTAAAATTCCATCTTTTTTTAATATTCTATAACATTCTTTAACTAAAAATTGCTGAGATGAAATTTCAAAATGTTCTATAACACCTAACGAAATTACATAAGTGAAAGATTCATTTTTTAAAGGCAAAAAAAATCCATTACCATTTATGAGTTTAAATTTATTATCACTTTGTTTCAAAAGTGATAAAGGTTCAAATAAATAATCAAGACCAATGGATTTATCATTTAATTTAAATAGATAAGTTAAAGAACTACCCAAACCACAACCATTTTCTAATAAAAAACCATTATTCTTAATATATTTATTATAGATAGGTTTATAACCACTCCAAATTAAAGCATCCTTTTGCCTTTCAACACTTTCTAATGACCAATTATCATTCCAAAATTCTTTTGTATTTCCGGTATAATTACTTTTAATAAATTGTGCTTTCATATTCTTATTTTATTATCTTATCAGGTTTATAAACAAATTCAAAATCATTGATTATAACAATATCATCTTCTTTTATACCTTTTTTTTCTAATTCAGCGGTTAAGTTATTTTTAACCATATAATTATGCAAATGTAAAATTGATTCACTATATTTAAAATCTAATTTCTTCAAATAATTTGTTATATTATCACCAACAATTTTAAAAACATTTTCTGATACTTTTATTACTTTATCTTTTTTATGTTTTGGTAATTCATAAATTACATATTCTTTTTGATAATCAACAACTTCAATTTGTTTTTTGTATTCCTGTAATCTTGAAAAAGTATATTTAATTAATTCATCTAAATTAAAATTAGTTATAGCAGAAATACAAAATACTTTTAAATCGCTTCGTATAAAATAATCAATTACTTCATTTAATTTATTTTTTTCATCTTCATTAAAAATATCCATTTTTGTAATTACTATAATCTGCTCTTTTTTAATTAATGAATTTTTATATTTTCTTAATTCATAATTAATTTTATTGTATTTATCGATAATTTTATTAACTTCTGTTACTTCAATTAAATGCCATAATATTTTTATTCGTTCAATATGTCTCAAAAAAACATGACCAAGTCCTTTTCCTTCTGAGGCACCTTCAATTAATCCTGGCATATCAGCAACAACAAAACTATCTGTTAAATCAAATTTAACAACTCCAACATTTGGTTCAAGAGTAGTAAAAGGATAATCAGCAATTTTTGGGGTGGCTGCTGATATTTTAGAAAGTAAAGTTGATTTACCAGCATTTGGAAAACCTATTATTCCAACATCTGCTAACAACTTTAATTCAAGTATAATTTCTTTTTCTTCACCATCTAAACCTTTTTCAGCAAAATATGGTGCTTGATGAGTTGGTGTTGCAAAATTTTGATTACCTTTTCCACCTGCACCACCGCGTGCAACAATTGCTTCTTTTCCATCTTCATCTAAATCAGCAATAATATTGTCATTTATATCTTTGATAATTGTGCCAACAGGAACCTTAATAATTAAATCTTCACCTGACTTACCAGTTTTATTTTTTCCAGAACCAGACCGTCCATTCTCTGCTTTAAAATGTTTTTGATATTTGAATTCTATTAAGGTATTCAAATTTCTATCTGCTTTAACAATTACATTACCGCCTTTACCACCATCTCCACCATCAGGTCCACCAAACGGCACATATTTTTCACGACGAAAACTTACACATCCATTTCCACCTTTACCTGCTTTAACAAATATTTTTGCATAATCAATAAAAATAGTTTATTCCCCCTTAAAAATATAATTAATAAAAAGCAAAAAAATAAATTAATTATTTGCAGGTAAAATATCAACAAATTGTTTATTTTTACGATGTGTTCTAAATTGAACAACACCATCAATTAAAGAAAAAATAGTATAATCTCTGCCCATATCAGCATTCTTGCCAGGATAAAATTTTGTGCCTCTTTGACGAACAATTATATTTCCTGCCTTTACAAATTGACCACCATATCTTTTCACACCTAAATATTTTGGATTACTATCGCGTCCATTTCGACCACTGCCTAAACTTCTTTTTGATGCCATATTTCTGCCTCCGTTTATTCTATAAATTTTAAGGTTATATTATTTTTATATTTTTTATCTATCCACTCAATTGTTTTTATAAAAGTTTCAAACAACACTTTTGCTTTTTCATTTTCTAAAATGTTTTCTTTTAATTCAATTTCAATTTCACCTTCGTTTTCAGCAATTATAGTTAATTTCGTCTTTATAATATCTTGCAAACCAACAACTAACATTTTAACAACTGCACTAACAGCTGCACAAATTATATTATTGCCTTTTTTTCCTTCAAAAGAATGACCACTTATTAAAATCTTTGAAATTTTCTTTTGAGTTTTTTGGATAAAAATATTTATCATTAATTTAATGAAATTTTTTCTATCTTCAAAGAAGTATACATAGGTCTAAAACCAAGCTTTCGTTCATAGCGTTTTCTTCGTTTAAATTTATAGACAATAACTTTTTTGCCTTTTATGTAATTTATTATTTTTCCTTTAACTATTGCATTTTCTAAATATGGTTGACCAATTTTTTTGTTATTCTCATCAACATATAATAATACTTTATTAAATTCTATTTCATCATTTATATTTTTATCAGAAATATAAGGAACTAAAATTGTCTCTCCTTCTTCTACTTTCATTTGGTTGCCCAAAATATCAACAATCGCATACATTATAAAAACCTCCTACTATAAATTTATAAATAATCAGATTTAAATAATATAAAAAAATTTTCTTGTCAATATTTTTTTTATTTTTATTAAATTTTATTTGACAGAAAACTAAAAATTATATTTAATTAATAAGAATGATTTCAATTAAAGTCGGAGTGGCGGAACTGGGAGACGCGCTGCGTTCAGGGCGCAGTAGGTGCAAACCTGTGTGGGTTCAAATCCCACCCCCGACACTTTGACAAAAAAATGAAAGGAGATTTATAATGCAAAAGTTAAAAGAAAAAAACCGATTAATTTTTATTATTAATCTTGCAAGATTATTGCTTATAATTGGTGTAATAATCTTTATTCAAGTCTTTAATTATTTTGATGTAGAAATACAATCATTAACCTCATCAGAAACACAAGAAATTTACGCTATTTATGCTTCAAATATTAAAGCATTAATTATATTAGGTATAGTTTCATTAATATATGCTATTCTTTTGTTAGTAGCACCATTACCAAAAATTAAATCAAAATTATTAGGTTATATATTTTGTTCGATTGATTCAATTTTAATTTTCTTTTTGATTTTCTACACTGGTGAAATTTCAAGCCCTTTTATTATTCTTTTATTTTTCCCTTTAATTAGTTTGTCTGTTTTATATGAGACAATTGGAAGCACATTTGCAATTTTCATTTTTACTTTGTTTATGATCTATTTACTCGTATTTAAAAATTACTCCGATAAACAAATTGCAGATATATTTGTTAAAATGGGCGTTCTTGCTTTATTTTCACTATATTTAGGCAATATAGGAAAAGAGATAAAAGCAAAAGATAAAATAATAGAACTCGAAACAGAAATACAAAATTTAAAAGAACAATTATCAAAAATAAAATAAAAAAGGTGCTAATGAATTGCTAAAAATATTTTCAAAAAAAAAAATTATTCCATCTATTTTATCTGCTGATTTTACAATTCTTGGTGAACAATTAAAAGAAATAATAAAAGCAGGAATAGATGTTTTACATATTGATGTAATGGATGGTCATTTTGTCCCAAATATTAGTATTGGCACGCCAGTAATAAAATCAATAAAAAAAAATTTTCCAGATTTTTATTTAGATGTTCATCTAATGATTTCAAATCCAGAAAAACATATACAATTATTTTCAGAAGCAGGTGCTGATTTATTAAATATCCATTACGAAATTTCAAATAAAAATCAAATACTGGATATAATAAAAGAAATAAGGAAATTAGATAAAAATGTTGGTTTAACAATCAACCCGGATACAGATGTTAAAAATATAGAAAATTATCTTGATTATCTTGATTTAATATTAATAATGAGTGTTTTTCCTGGGTTTGGAGGTCAAAAATTTATTGAATCAAGCATTGATAAGATAAAATATTTAAGTGAAATTAAAAAGAAAAAAAATTATAAATTCGTTGTTGAAGTAGATGGTGGAATAAATAGAGAAACAATAGCAAAAGTAAAAAAAGCAGGGGCAGATTGGTTTGTGATTGGTTCGGCTATTTTTGAAAAGCCAGATATTTTTAATGAAACAAAATATTATATAGATTGTATAAAACAAAATGAAAAAAAGTGAAATACTTGAAAATATAGTTAGTGGTTTAATAATAATAACAAAAGAACTTAATGTTTTATATATAAACAAAACAGCATGTCAAATTTTAGACATTGAAGATAAAAAAAATTCTTTAGATGAATTAAAAAGTCCACGATTAGAAAATTTATTAAGAATAATAAAGGAAGCAATAGAAAATAATAAATTTTTTGATAGAGAAGAAATTGAAATTAGAAATAAAAAAAACAATGAACTAACAATTGGCTTAACAATAAATAAAATAAAAAATGTTTATTTAATAGTTTTCCGTGATATAACAGAAATAAAAGAAATCACAAAAGAAAATGAAATAAGAAAACGATTAATAATGTTAGGTCAAATGGCAGCCGGGGTGGCACATGAGATTAGAAATCCATTAAGTTCTATACGTGGATTAATCGAATTATCAAAAGCAAAAATAAAAGATAAAAAGATAAAAAAGAATCTTGAAATAGCATTATTAGAGATTGATGCAATAAACAATATTATAACAGATGTATTAAATTTTGCCAAACCATGGCATATAGAAACAAATATAATAAATTTTAATGAATACATTGATGAATTAATTGAAAAAAATATTGAGATTAAAAAAAATGAAGATGTCCAGTATTTAAAAATAATTAAAGAATACGATAATAATATTGGCGAAGTAAAAATAGATAGTAATGCAGTAAAAATAATTTTCAACAATATTTTTATAAATGCAATAGAAGCTATAGAAGATAAAAAAGAAGGCGAAATAAAAGTAATAACAAAATTAAATGGAACAAATATAGAATTAACAGTAATAGATAATGGAATAGGTATAGAGGAAGATAAAAAGGAGTTACTATTAAATCCATTTTATTCAACAAAACCGAGTAAAGGCACAGGATTAGGATTAACAATAACAAAAAAAATTATTGACACAATAAAAGGAAAATTATATTTTGAAAATAATAAAAATAGTAAAGGAATGTTATTTAAGGTTGTACTGCCAATATATGAAATAAAGGAAGGTGATAACAATTAAAGAATATGAAATAATAGTAGTAGGAATATCGACAGGCGGCCCAGTAGTAATACGAGAAATAGTGAGTGAAATAAAATCAATAAAAATACCGATTTTAATAGCTCAACATATGCCAGCTGGTTTTACCAAAGGACTTGTCGATGGTTTAAATTTTGTATCAAAAGTTCCAATAGTTGAAGCAGAGGATGGAATGCAACTTGAAAATAAAATATACATAGCAAAAGCAGGTTATCATTTAGTTTTTGATAGTGTATTTAAAAAGACATTGCGGTTAACCACAGAACCAAAAGATGCACATTTTTTTCCTTCTGTTGATGTATTATTTCAAAGTGCAGCCCAATGTTATAAGAATAAAGTAATTAGTTTAGTTATGACTGGATTAAGTGCATATAGTGATGGTGTAGCAGGTTCTAATGCTGTTGCAGAAGCAGGTGGTTTAACTGTTGTGCAGGATGCAAAAACCTGTATTGCACCTGGAATGCCTGTTCGTTCATTAAAAGATTCAAAAATAGATTGTATAGCAACAATAGATGAAATAAAAGTATTATTCAGGAACTATCAAGAATTTATTAAAATAATGTTAAAGAAACGACCACCAAATAATAAAATAAATATACTTGTAATAGATGACCATCCTGCTCATAGATATATGTTAAAAGAAATACTAGAAACAGAGAAATATAATGTTGATTTAGCAGAAGATGGACTAATTGGTGTAGAAATGGCTGCAAAGAAAAAATATGAAGTCGTTTTAATGGACATCAAAATGCCGAGAATGGATGGCATACGCGCAACAGAAGCAATATTTCAAATTGACCCAATGCAAAAAGTAATAATTGTAACTGCTTCATTAAGTGAAAATACAAGGAAAAAAATAGAATATCTTGAAGTATTTGAATATATATATAAACCAATTGAGATGAAAAAAATATTAGATGCAGTTGACAGAGCAGTCAAAGCATATTATTTAAGTAGCCAAAAATTATGATGTGTAAAAAAAATTTTATTTTTTTATTTTTATTTTTTTTAGTGATAATAAATTTATTTTCTTATCAAGTAAAATTCATACCATCTCAAACAAATCCACATTTAATTATTATAAGTGATGTAAATGCTAAAAAAGTTCAGATTGCTGGTGATTGGAATAACTGGTGTGGTACAGCAATAGATGAAAATTTGTCACCTAATATAGGTAAATTACTAAAAAATAATAAAGGCGAATGGTTTACAGATGTTAAATATTTAGCAAATGCAAAATATAATTTTAAAATTATTATTGATGGAAAATGGCAAAAAGAAACATATTCATTTGAAGTAATAAATAGTCCAGTAAAAAAAATTGGTAGTGAAATAACTTATTATAATCCAGAAGCAAATGAAGTGATAATTGCTGGTGACTGGAATAAATGGGCGGGCACTGAAAATGGTTATCTTGAACCAGCACTTGGTAAAATGTTTAAAGATGAAAATAATATTTGGCATTATCCATTAACTGATACCCATATTTCACGCGGTATTCATAAATATAAATTTATTGTAAATGGCAAATTCATTGAAGGTCCACCTTTAATACTTATTATTAAATAATTAAACCAAAATTTAATTAAAAAAGGATGAAAGAAAATGAATGAATTAAAAACTATTGACATAGCAAGGCAATATGAAGAAATTAAAGGAGAAATCTGGTTTGCAATAAAAGAGGTTCTGGAAAAACAATCTTTTATTCTTGGAGAACAGGTAGAAAAATTAGAAAAAGATTTTGCAAAGTATTGTAATGTAAAATATGGTGTTGGTTGTAGTTCTGGCACATCTGCTTTATTTTTAGCAATAGAAGCATTAGAATTAAATAAAGAAGCAGAAATAATAACAACACCATTTACTTTTATAGCAACTGCGAGTTCAATTATCTCTGCTAATTTAAAACCTGTTTTTGTTGATATAGATGAAAAAACATATAACATTGATTTTAACAAAATAGAAAAAGCAATAACAAAAAACACAAAAGCAATTATTCCTGTGCATTTATATGGACAGCCTTGTGATATGAAAGAAATAATGGAATCAGGAAAAAAGCATAATTTATATGTAATTGAGGATTGTGCACAAGCACATGGCGCATTATATAAAAATCAAAAAATTGGTTCATTTGGTATTATATCCTGTTTCAGTTTTTATCCAGGAAAAAATTTAGGTGCGTATGGAGATGCTGGTATTATCCTTACTTCTGATGAAAAAATTTATGATAGATTAATTTTATTACGAAATCACGGCAGACACACAAAATATTATCATGAGATACATGGTTATAATCACAGAATTGATGGAATACAGGCAGCAGTATTAAATGTAAAATTAAAATATTTAGATAAATGGAATAAACGACGTCGTGAAATTGCTAAATTATATAATGAATATTTAAAAGAAACAGATTTAATTTTACCTTATGAAAAAGAAGCACGAGAATGCGTTTATCATTTATATGTTGTTCGTCATCCAAAGCGTGATAAAATAATTACTGAATTAAAAAAACATAATATTATTTCAGCAATACATTATAATTTACCTTTACATTTACAGCCCTGTATGAAAGGATTAGGTTATAAAAAAGGTGATTTTCCGGTTGCTGAAAAAGTTGCTGATGAAGTATTTTCATTACCAATGTTTCCAGAATTAAAAGACGAGGAAGTATTTTATATTTCAGATGTTTTGAAAAAAATTTTAAAAAATTTATAAAAAAAAGGATTTTTCGAATTATGGAATTATTATCAGGAAATGAAGCAATAGCAAGAGGTGCTTATGAAGCAGATGTTAAATTTGCTGCTGGTTATCCAGGCACACCAAGCACAGAAATATTAGAAAACATTTCAAAGTATTATTCAAAAGATATTTATGCACAATGGTCTCCAAATGAAAAAGTAGCATTAGAAGTTGGAATTGGTGCAGCATTTGCCGGTGTTCGAACACTTGTAACAATGAAACATGTTGGTTTAAATGTTGCATCTGACCCTTTATTTACTCTTGCTTATACTGGTTTAAATTCTGGATTAGTTATTGTATCAGCAGATGACCCTGAATTGCATTCTTCACAAAATGAACAGGATAATAGACATTATGCAATTGCAGCAAAAGTACCAATTCTTGAACCAGCTGATAGTCAGGAATGTAAAGACTTTTTAATTGAAGCATATAAAATAAGTGAAAGATTTGATACACCAATTATTTTCAGGACAACAACAAGAGTAGCACATTCAAAAAGTGTTGTTGTTTTTAATCAAGAAAAAGAACAAAAACAAATAAATTATTTCAAAAAAAATAAGAGTAAATTTGTTATGATTCCAGCTTATGCTAGAATAAGACATAAAATATTAGAAGAAAAAATAAAAGCAATTGAAAAATTTAACAGCGAAGAAAATAACTTAAATAAAATAGAATATAAAGATTATAATATTGGCGTGATAACATCAGGAATTTCATATCAATATGTTAAAGAAGTTTTTCCATCAGCTTCAATTTTAAAATTAAGTATGATATATCCATTCCCAAAAAATTTAGTTTTAGAATTTGCTTCACGAATCAAACAAATTTATGTAATCGAAGAATTGGATAGAATTATTGAAAATTTTGTTAAATTATTGGGAATAAATGTAATTTCAAAAAGTGATGATTTATTATTAGGAGAATTAACTCCACTAAGAATAAGAAAAGATTTCTTAAAAGAAATAAATGAAGATAAAAAAGAAGAAAAAATAAATTTACCTTCAAGACCTCCTGTTCTTTGTGCTGGCTGTCCTCATAGACCAGTATTTTACATATTAAAAAAATTAAAAGTAAATGTAAGTGGTGATATTGGATGTTACACGCTTGGCACATTACCACCACTTGAAGCACTTGATACATGTATATGTATGGGTGCAAGTATTGGAGTAGCTAATGGTATGCAAAAAGTTAAATCAAATTTAAAAGATAATAATATCGTTGATACTGTAGCGGTTATTGGCGATTCAACTTTTATTCATTCTGGTATTACAGGTTTAGTTGATATTATATATAATAATAGTCCAACACTTGTCTTAATTCTTGATAACAATACAACAGCAATGACAGGTCATCAAGAACATCCAGGTACCGGGTCAACCTTAAATGGTTGCCCTGCTGCGCAGTTATCTTATAAAGATTTAGCAAAAGCAATTGGCATAAAAAATGTCAGTGAAATAAATCCATTTAATATTAAAGAACTTGAAGAAAGAATAAAAGAATATCTAAACAAAAAAGAACCTGCATTGATAATAACAAAATCACCTTGTGTATTAATAACAAAAAAAAGAAATTATAAAGAAATAAAATTTATAAGTGAAAAATGTAAAGGTTGTAAAATATGTTTAACATGTGGCTGCCCTGCTTTATCTTTTGATGATATAAATAATAAAATAATTAAAACTGATTTGTTATGTAATAAATGTGGATTATGCACAAATCTCTGTAAATTTGAGGCTTTGATTTGTGAATAAATTTTTCTTTCTTTCTTTGTTTCTTATAATACTAACAAAAACAATTAGTTTAAGTCAGGCAATTGAAACAAAAAAGATTGAATTAAGAAAAATCGAACAGGAAATAATAAAGCAAGGTGAAGTTTTCGAATACAAAATAAAATGGGGTTTTATTCCTGTTGGTTATGCAAAAATGTATATTAAAAATGATACAGTCATAATAAACAATCAAGAAGTCATTGTTGCAATATCAGAAGCGTGGACTGCACCTTATTTTGACCCTGTTTATAAAGTTCGGGATTCTGTTCAATCATTTATTGATAAAGAAGGTTTTTTTAGTTGGAAATATATTATTATTCAACGCGAAGGACCATTTTTAAAAGATGAAATAATTAATTATTTTTATAATGAAAATAAATTCAATAGAGAAGTTAAGAAATATAAAAAAGAATATAAAGAATTTAGAGAAGAATATCCATTAAATGAACTAATTCAGGACCCATTATCCTGTTTGTATTGGACAAGATTACAACAATTAAAAAAAGGCGAAAAAATTTTAGTTCGAACAAATTCATCTGATGCAATAATTGATATAGAAGTTGATGTCAAACGGTATGAAACAATAGAAGTTCCTGCTGGTAAATTTAATACAATTGTTGTTCAGCCAAATTTAAAAGGAAAAGAAACAATATTTAAAAATGAAGGAACATTAATGATTTGGTTTTCAAATGATAAATATAAAATACCAGTAAAGATGGAAGGAAAAATAATTATTGGTTCTATAAAAGTTTATTTGACAAACTATTATTTGCCATAGTATAATGATAAAAATATTCATTTATGAAAATATTAATAGTTGATGATGACAAAGATATAATTGATATAATAGTAAATTTTTTAGAATTAAAATATTTGCCTGATAAAATGAAGATATATAAAGCAACAAACGGAAAAGATGCATTAAATATAGCATTAAAAGAATTTCCAGATTTAATTATAACAGATCTTGATATGCCAGTAATGGACGGGGCATCATTTATAAAAGAACTGAGAAAAAGATATATTGAAGTTCCTGTCCTTGCTATTTCAGCGCATTCGGTTTTTAAAGATAATTATAAAGAATATAAAGCAAATGAATTTATCAAAAAGCCTATTGATCCAGATGAATTATATCAAAAGATAGAAACTATTTTAAAAATTGTATAATAAGATGGAAAAGAGTAAAATATTAGTAATTGATGATGATAATGTAATATTATTATTATTAAAAAAAATATTAGAACTAAATAATTTTGAAGTAGTTACATTTAATAACGGAAAAAGTGCAATAGAATATCTTAAAAAAAATAATATTGATTTAATTTTACTTGATTTAATGATGCCAGAGTTAGATGGTTATGAAATTTGTAAAATAGTAAAAAGTACTAAAAAATTAAGAAATATACCAATCATAATTATGACAGCAAAAAGCGATGAAAGTGAAATAGAAAAAGCAATAAATAATGGTGCAAATGATTTTATAAGGAAACCAATAAATCGATATGAATTATTAACAAGAATAAAGAATTTAATAAAAATCAAGAAATATGAAATAATTCTTGAAAAAAGAAATAAAGAATTAAAAAGGATAAATCAATTAAAGAATGATTTTTTAGGTGTTGTAGCACATGATTTAAAAAATCCACTTTCAATTATAAATGGTTATACACAATTATTATTAATGAATGAAACAAATCTAAATCAAAAATATAAAAATTATTTAATGAAAATTTTATATAATACAGAAAATATGCTATATTTAATAAATGATTTAATGGATATTTCTTTAATCGAATCAGGGAAATATAAATTATTTATTGATAAAAATGATATAGTTAAAACAATCAAAGATTGTATAGATAGTTTATCATATTTAGCAAAAGAAAAAAATATAAAAATAAATTTTCAAACAAATTATAATGAATTTATTTCAAATTTTGATAAAAAGCGTATAATCCAGGTAATAAATAACATATTGAATAATGCAGTAAAGTTTTCAGATGATGATTCTGAAATAAATATTATTTTAGATATTGATAAAAAATATATAAGAATAAAAATAGAAGATAAAGGAATAGGAATTCCAGAAAAAGATTTTAAAAAAATATTTAAAAGATTTACACGAGGTTCACATGCAATTGAAAAAGACATTAAAGGTACAGGGCTTGGATTATCAATTTGTAAAGATATAGTTGATTTACATAAAGGCAAAATATTAGTAAAAAGTAAAGAAAATGAAGGTTCAACTTTTATTGTAATTTTACCAATTAAATAATTAAAAGAATGAAAGAAAAAGAAAGTATTATTTCAATAATTAAAGAGTTCTTATTTATAAAATTTATTTTTCCGATAATAACTGAAATTAAAAAGCGTAAAAAAAGAGGATATTTATTAATAAGTAAAAAAACAGAATTAGAATTAAAAGAATATTTTGAATATTTAGTATTATTTGCTTTTATTGCTCTTTTGTTTTTGATTACTTTTAAAGTATTACGAAAGTAGAATATCAATGGACTATCAGCAGAAAAAATTAAATCTTGGAATTGATATTGATGGAGTAATAGCAGACTCTGTTAATACATTTTTAAATTATCTAAATAAAATGTTTAATAAAAATTTTAAGTATGAAGATATAAAAGAATATCGATTCGAAAATATTTATAAAGTATCAGAAAAAGAAATGGAATATTTTACCAAAAAATTTACAGAAGAAAAAGGGTGGTTAAAATTAGAACCATTTCCAGATGCAAAAAAATTTTTAGATGAAATAAAAGAGTATTTCAATATTTATATAATAACAAGCAGACCAAAAGAATTAACAGAAGAAATGACCTATAAATGGTTAGAAAAAAATAAAATATATTATGATAAGATATTTTTTATGGAAAATGACTGCAAATATCTAACAGCAAAAAAATATAATATAAATTTAAATTATTTTATTGAAGATTGTTTGGAAATAGCATTAAACATATCACAATATATACCAGTATTTGTTTTAAAAACACCATATAATTTCCAGGAAAAACTAATAAATGAAAATATAATCTATGTAAATAAGCATGCTGAAATATATAAATATTTTATAGAAAAACAAATCATTAAGAAATGAATTTCGAGAAATTATCAGAAAAAAAAGCTGAATTAGAAAAAATAAAAATAGAAACAAAAAATAAATACTGGAATATAGGTAAAAAAAGTATTGAAATTATCCAAAAAATAATTGAAAAAAATAAGTTTACTTCTGCTCTTGAAATTGGAACATCGAATGGATATTCAACTTTATTTATATATGAAAAAATTTATAAAAATAATGGTAAATTAACTACAATAGAATCAAATAAAGAACGGTATGAAATAGCAAAAAAAAATTTTATTGAAGCAGGAATATATGACAAAATAAAATTTATTTTAGGACATTCGCCAGAAGTATTAAGAGAATTAAAAGACAAATTTGATTTTGTTTTTATTGATTGTGTGAAAGAAAATTATTTACCAACCTTTATTCAATTACAGAATAAATTATTAAAAAAATGGATTATTATATGTGATAATGTAATTTCACATCAGAATGAATTAATTGCTTTTTTTACTTATTTGAAAAATAATAAATACAATTATAAAATTTATGAAATTGAAAATGGAATAATAGAAATAAAAAGCCCTGTTGAAAAAATCATCAGGGCTTAAAAAATATAACAATTATAATCTACCACCCATTGTTAAAGCCATAATTGCTTTATGTGCATGCAACCTATTTTCTGCTTCATCTATAACAACTGAACGTGGTCCATCTATTACATCATCATCAACTTCCTGTCCTCTATCTGCTGGTAAACAGTGCATATATATGCCGTGTTTATCTACTAATTCCATCTGTTTTTTTGTTGTTTTCCAGCCAACTGCTGCTTTATTTACTTCTTCGGCTTTTTTATGGTCTGCTTTTACTTTACCATCCATTGAATTAAAGCAATATTTAGAGCCCCACGCTTTTGGATAAACAACATGTGCTCCTTTAAATCCTTCATCAAAATCATTTATAATTCTAAATGAACCATCTTGTTCAGCAGCATTTTTTTTTACAAATTTCAATTACTTCAGGATCTAAATCATAACCTTCTGGATGAGCTAATGTTACATTCATTCCCATTTTAGTTGCTGCTAAAATTACACTTTGTGGAACAGCACGCGGTTTTTCAATTGAACCTGAATAAGCAAAAGACATTGTTAAATTAAGACCTTTAAAAGTTCCAAATTTTTCCTTTATTGTTATTAAATCAGCTAATGCCTGTGTTGGATGATATTTATCACATTCCATATTAATAATTGGTATATGAGCAAACTCAGCAAATTCTTTCATTGTTGCATTAGCAAAACCATATATCCAGTAAGCAGGTGGTCCATACATTCTGATTGCAATTGCATCACCAACTCTGTCAAGCATTTCTGCAACATCCTTTATTCGTTCTGTTTTATAAGGAATATCAAATCCTTTTCTTGCTGGTGTATAAGTCTTACCTGGTTCTAAATCAACATGAAAACCACCTAATTGCTGAATTCCTGCTGCAAATGTGCTCCTTGTTCTTAATGATTGATTAAAAAACATTGTAAACAAAGTCTTGCCTTTTAAAATGTGTGTCTGATCTTCGCCCATTGCATGCCGTCTTTTTAATTCGAGTGCAACATCAATAAGTGTTTCCCATTCTTCTTTGCTGAAATCAATTTCAGCATCAATCCAGTCACGACCGCGAAATGAATTTGTTTTCATACTATCATCTCCTTCTTTTATAAAATTAAAAATCAACTCATTAATAACGCCATAATACCTTTTTGAATATGTAATCTATTTTCAGCCTGATCAAATATAATTGAATTAGGACCATCCATACCATAATCTGTAATTTCTTCACCCCGACGAGCAGGTAAACAATGCATTGTTTTTACTGTCGATTTTGATTTCTTTAATAATTCTTCATTTACTTGAAATTTTCTAAATGCTTTCTTTCGCTCTTCTGCTTCTTTCTCAAACCCCATACTTACCCAGACATCAGTGTAAAAAATATCAGCTGATTTTATTATCGCGTCTGAAAGAGAATTTGTAATAAGAATATTAGAGCCAGTTTTTTTGGCAATTTTTATAGATTGTTCTACAATTTCTTTATTTGGTTCATATCCTTGAGGACAACAAATAGTGAAATTCATACCAATCTTAGCACATAGTGCTAATAATGAATTAGCAACATTATTTCCATCGCCAATAAAAACTAAATGTAAATTTTTTGCAGTATCTAATGGTTTATTAATATCCCCTAAATGTTCAAGCGCAGTAAAAATATCACCTAATGCCTGACACGGATGTGCTAAATCTGTTAATCCATTTATAACAGGAATAGATGCATAGTTTGCTAAATCAATTACTTCCTGATGATTAAAAGTTCGTATCATTATCCCATCTAGATACCGCGATAAAGTCAAAGCTGTATCTTTAATAGTTTCACCGCGGCCTAATTGTAAATCATTGGCATTTAAAAATAAAGCATAACCCCCTAATTGATACATTCCAACTTCAAATGAAACTCTTGTCCTTGTAGAACTTTTTTGAAAAATCATACCGAGTGTCTTATTTTTCAAAGGTTGGACAAAATTGCCTTTTTTTAATTCACTTTTTAAATATAATGATTTATCAAATATTTCTAAAATATCATCAACTTCTAAATCTAAAATATCGATTAAATCTTCTGCTTTCATTATTTCACCTTTAAATTTAAAATTATCTTTTTCAAAATAATGTGCGAATGTTCGAACATTCGCACATTAAATAATATCCATTAAATAAAACTTATTATATATCATTCTAACTATATTAATTTCAATACTCCAGTCTTATCATTGAAATCCTCAATTAATTTATCCCATTCTTCAACCTGATTAAATATTTTTGGCAAAATTTCTTTATCGTACCAGAGTTGATTTAAATCTTCAATATCTTTCTGTTGTTGTTCAATCCAAGTATAATATTTAAGATTATGTATTGTCTTTTTATCATAGAAAGTTAATTCTTTCATATAATCTATTGTTTGCTGCATTATTGCGCCTTCAAAATCTTTTGCTGCCTGTAATTCTGTATATTCTCCTAATTTATCTCGATATTCTTTTATTCTTGAACCATATAATTCCATTGAATCAGTTGCAACTGTAAAAATAATATCATCCGAATCCATTTCAAAATATTTAGCTGTTTTAATTGCCGATAATAAATTACTTATGCTTGAAATACCAAGTAAATCAAGATTATTTACAATTGAAGAATCAACACCAATAGATTTTAAATATTTTCTTCCTTCTGGTTCATTAAATAATCTCATTACCCTGATACAATCATCATCATCGATTGCTACAACAACATCAGTATTTTTTACATTATGAATCCACGGTACATGTTTATCACCTATACCTTCAATCCTATGCCCACCAAAGCCATTCATTAATAATGTCGGACATTGTAATGCTTCTGAAGCGCATACTTTTATATGTGGAAATTTTGTTCGCAAATAATCACCAGCACCTATTGTTCCAGCAGAACCTGTTGCTGATACATAAGATGCAAGTCGTGATTTTTTAGACTTTATTTTATTAAATACCTCTTCAATCGCTGAACCTGTATTATGATAATGCCATACAGAATTCCCCCATTCGTCAAATTGATTGAATATTACACAATCAGGTCTTGTTCTTCTTATTTCCCAACATTTATCATATATCTCTTTTACATTTGATTCACAACCAGGTGTTGCTATCACTTCTGCGCCTATTTCTTTTAACCATTCAAATCGTTCTTTACTCATTTCTTCTGGCAAAATTGCAACTGCTGTGCAGCCCATTAAATACGAATCAAATGCTCCACCACGACAATAATTTCCTGTTGAGGGCCAGACAGCTTTTTGATTTATTGGATCAAATTCACCAGTTATTATTCTTGGCGCAAGACAACCATACGCAGCACCAACTTTATGTGCACCAGTTGGAAACCATTTTCCAAGTAACATTATTATTCTTGCTTTTACTCCTGATAATTCTGGTGGTATTTCAATATAATTAACACCACCAAATAAACCTCCTTTTTTCTTTGGCTCATTTTTCCAAGTTATTCTAAATAAATTTAATGGATGTAAGTCCCACAACCCTATATCTTTCAATCTATTTTTTACTTTTTGTGGAATTAAATCTGGATTTTTCTGCTGTGCAAAAGTTGGCAATAATATTTTTCTTTCACGATACCTTTTAATAGCATTCTCTAATGTCTTTTTGTTTTTAATTCTGTTATCAATTTTAATCATATAAAAAACCTCCAAAATAATTTTTCAAAAAAATTATATTATTATAATTTATTTGTCAATACTTATCTTTTTAATTAAACCTTTTAAAGCTTTTAAATTTGGGTCAATTAAAAATGGTTGACCTACACATTTCATTGCACTATTTATATCTTTCAATCCATTACCTGTAATTAACAAAACAATATTATCTTTCTCTGAAACTTTTTTCAATGAAACTGCTTTTTTAAAAGCTGCATAACTTGTCACACCAGCTGGTTCTCCAAAAATACTTGTCTTCCGAGCCACTTCTTTTATACTATCCAATATTTCTTTATCAGAAACTTCAATAGCAAAACCTTTCGATTCTTTTAATGCTTTTACAGCAGCCTGTCCATCACGAGGCACACTAACAGATATACTATCGGCAATAGTTTTACCACTTACAGCACGAATTTTTCCATCACTATCAAATGCCTTTTTTACTGCATTACTGAATTTTGCTTGACAACCAACTAATTGTGGTAATTTCTTTATAAAACCAATTCCATATAAATCTTTCCAGCCTTTCCAAATTCCACTTATTATATTACCATCACCAATTGGCACAAATACTTTATCCGGCACTTCCCAGTTTAATTGCTCTGCTATTTCAAGCGAACAGGTTTTTTTGCCTTCGCGTGTAAATGGATTATACCCAGTATTTCTATTATACCAACCAAATTCCTTTGATGCTTCTATTGATAAATCAAAAGCATCATCATAAGTGCCTTTTACCATTATCACAATTGCACCAAATATTAATAATTGCGCTATCTTTGCTATTGGTGCAGTCTTTGGCACAAAAATAATTGTCTTAATATTTTTTGTTGCTGTTAGACAAGCCATTGATGAAGCAGCATTTCCTGTCGATGCACCACAAATTACTTTTTCTTTATTTTCAAGTGCATTAACAAGAGCAATAGCACCAGCGCGGTCTTTAAAAGAAGCACTTGGATTTTTTCCATCATCTTTAAAATATAAATTTTTTACTCCAAATTCTTTTGCTAAATTTGGAAAACTATATAAAGGTGAACCACCTATATGAACTGGTGGAATATTTGATAAATCTTGTATTGGAAGCAAAGGTTCATAACGCCAGATATCAAACTTATTGTTCTTTTTTAATTTCTCTTTACTAATTTTTTTCTTGATAAAATCATAATCATAAATAACTTCTAAATTATTATTACATTCATCGCAAATATAAAGACCTTTTTGCTGTTGAAATTCTTTTCCACAATTTATACATTTAAGGTATTTAATTTTTTTCATAACTTATCATCCTTTTTTTATTTTCTAAATCATTAAAATTTTTTCCAGTCTGGTAAAATTTGTGTTCCATAACCATGTCTAATTGCTTCAAATGCTTTATCAAGTGATGTTATGATTGCACGTTCTCCACCAAAATCAATAAATCTTAATGCTGCTTTTACTTTTGGACCCATACTACCTGCTTTAAAATGTCCTTCTTCATATAGTTTCATCATTTCTGAATATGCTATTGTTTCAACTGGTTTCTGATCTGGCTTACCAAAATTTATCATTGCATAAGGTACATCAGTTAAAATAAGTAAAACATCGGCACCAACAACTTCTGCTAATCTTTCACCTGCGAGGTCTTTATCAATAACTGCTGCTGTTCCTTTCAATTGCCCTGTTTGTTTATCATAAACAACTGGAATACCACCACCGCCAGATGCAATAATTATTATACCTGCATCAACCATTCTTCTAATTGCAATATATTCGAGATTTCTTAACGGGTCTGGTGACGGAACAACTCTTCTAAATCTTCTTTCAACATTTTGTGGTTTTACTTCTTTTATCACCCAATCAGGTCTTTCAATTTTTAATCGCTCTGCTTCTTCTTTTGTATAAAATGGACCAACTGGCTTTGTCGGATCCTGATAATCAGGATCATCTTCTGAAACTAATACCTGATTAACAATTGCTACAACTGGTAAAGTTAATCTTTCTTCCCATAATAAATTTTGCATTGCCTGCATAAACATATAACCAATCTGTCCTTGTGTCATTGCGCCAGCAATATCAAGGGGTTGAGGTGGAACTTCTTTACAGGCTTCAAATTGTAATAAGAGATTTCCAACCTGTGGTCCATTACCATGTGTTATTACGAGACGATGACCTGCTTTTAATAATTTGACTAATTCTTTAGCAGTAACATAAACGCTTGCAAATTGCTCTTCTGCACTCCCTTTTTCATCTGCTTTTTTAATTGCATTGCCACCTAAGGCAACTAAAATTGTTTTTCGTGCCATATAATATTCCTCCTTTTAAATTTATATAGTTTTTTCGTTCTGGATTTGGATAATTTGATAGGTTATTAGAATTTAAAATAATTTTCTTTTTAAAATTTAAAATTTTTAAAAAATAATTTTCTCTCACTAATAATAATTCTTTTACTAAAAAATAATTTTTATTATTAAAAAATTTTCTCAATTTTTTATCAATCTTCGAGTTTTACTTTTACTCCTGCCATTGTCATTGCCATTATTGCTTTTTGAACATGTAATCTATTTTCTGCTATATCCATTATAATTGAGGGTGGCCCACGATTTACCTCTTCTGTAACTTCATTATCTTCATCTACAGGCATAGGATGTATAAATTTACAATCTGGATTTGCTCTCTTCATCTTTTCTTCTGTGCATATCCAATTCTGTTTATCTTCTGCTGTCGAACGTTTTATTTCTGCTTCTTTTCCTATTTTATAAAAATCTTTGCTAAACCAATTTCTTGAATATACATAATCAGCACCTTCATAACCTGCTACTGGATCGCCTTTTATTATTTCAAATTTTGCTCCTGTTTCTTTACAATTTTTCCGAACCTGTTCTATTATATCTTCTGGCAAGTCATAATTATCATCTGGATATGCTAATCTAATATTTAAACCAAGTCGCGAGTTAATTAATAAACTTTCATGCACAGAACAATATGATCGTGCAAGTGCACCTTTTGCCCAAGTTTGTAATAATGTCTTCCCTCTTGTCGGCTTATTATTATTATGCTCCATCATTCCCATTACATCTGCAAGCCCTTGACACGGATGATAAATATCATCAGCCATATTTATTATTGGTATATCTGCATATTTTGCGTATTCGCGTAATACTTTGTTTCCATCACCATAATTATCAACTGAGGTCTCAAGTATTCTTATTCCAATTCCTACTGCATATCTTGCCATTACTTTTGCTGCATCATGAATTGATTCGCCTGCTGACTTAACACTCGCTCTCACACTTTTTAATCGTTCTTTTGATGCATCTATAAATTGTGCATGTCCGCCTAATTCTGTTGCTGCTGCTTCAAATGATTGTCTCGTTCTGATTGATGGATTGTAAAAAAGCATAATAAATGTTTTTCTTTCAAGTAATTTCGCCCATTTGTCTGAATATCTCTTTTTCTTCATTTCAAATGCCAGTTGTAAAATTGCCTGAATTTCTTCTACTGATAATTCCTGTGTTGTTATAATATCTCTTCCTATTAAATCAATTTTTTTAGAGATTTTCTTCTCCTTTTCCTCTTTACTTCCCATAATCACAACCTCCTTTAAATTTTAAAAATTTTTTTATTTTTTTTTTTATCTAAATATTCCTGTGCGTCTGCTCTTATTTCGCCATAAATAATCTACAAGCGAAATTGGGTCTCTAAATCTTGTTAATATTATCATTGCTGCTATTATATAGGGTTTATATCTTGCCTCAAAATATGTTTGAATTCGATACTTTTCAAAGACTTCTGCTGAGACTTCGCCTTCTTTACAAGAAACGCCGGATATATCTGCTGGCAAACAATGCATATATAATGCTTCACCTTTTTTTGTTAATTTCATCATTCTTTCATTACATTCCCAATCTTTGAATTTGGCATTATTTGCTAACGCTTCTTTTTCTAATTCTTCTATTCCTTTTGTATCATTCTTTTCATATAATTGGGTCCGTTTTTTCATCACTTCAAATGGCGCCCAACTTTTTGGATATACTATATCTGCATTTTTAAAGGCTTCTTCCATTGAATGAACTATTTCAAATGTTCCACCACTTTTTTCTGTAAATTCTTTTGCTATCTTTACTGTTTCTGGTAATAAATCATACCCCTCTGGATATGCTAATGAAATATTCATTCCAAAGCGCGATAATAATGTTATTAAACCCTGTGGCACTGATAATGGTTTGCCATAACTTGGTGAATATGCCCAACTAACTGCAATCTTCTTCCCTCTTAAATCAAAAAATTTATTTTTTATATGTAATAAATCTGCTAATGTTTGCGTAGGATGGTCTATATCACACTGTAAATTTATTATTGATGTGCGATTGGGTAAAACGCCTTCACGAAAGCCTTCATCTAATGCTGCTGCTACTTCGAGCATATATGTATGTCCTTTACCAATAAACATATCATCTCGTATTCCTATTACTTCACTTAAAAAGGAAATCATATTAGATGTCTCACGAATTGTCTCACCGTGTGAAACCTGTGATTTTGTTTCATCAAATTCCTGTAATGCAAGCCCTAAAAAATTTGTAGCAGATGCAAATGAAAATCTTGTTCGGGTTGATTTATCACGAAATTGTGCTATTGCTATACCTGTCTGAAATACACGCGTAGAAATATTATTCCGATAAAATGTTCTTAATATTTCTGCTAATTTTAATACTGCTTGAATATCATCAAAACTTTTCTCATAAGTCAAAAGAAAATCCTGCCCATAAAGATTAAAATTTAATTTTTCAAGTTTTGCTATGTCATACTCAATATTCCGAATTTCCATAATTTCACTTCCTCCTATAAAATTTTATTTATTTAATTCTACATATTTTACTGGAAATAACGCATAAAATGCTGCTGCTTTGATTAAATGCTCAACTGGCACTTGATCATTTACTGTATGTGCATATATTTCATTTGCTGGTCCAAATCCAATTGTTGGTATTTTAAAGATTCCCATTGTTGCTACGCCATTTGTTGAAAATGTCCATTTATCTATTTTTGGTTCTTTTTTAAATATTTCATTATATGTTTCCACTGCTGACTTACACAAAGGATGATTTTCTTCAAGCACCCAGGTTGGATAATATTTTTCTGTTGGATATATTAAACCTTTATAACTCGGCTTTTCATATTTCAATACATTTACTTCTGCTTCTTTTATTCCTGCTCTTTTTATTGCTCCTTTTATTTCTCTTATTGCTGTTTCTTTCGTCTCCCCTTTTGTTAATCTTCTATCAATATGTATATAACATTCATTTGGCACTGCACATAATGATGGTGTTTTACAATCTATATAAGTTACTGCTAATGTCCCTTTTCCTAAAAATTTATCTGTTCTTAATTTTTCATTTAATCTCTCTAATTCTGCAATTATTTTTGTCATCATATAAATTGCATTTTTACCGCGCTCAGGTGCTGAACCATGACACGAAATTCCTTTTGTTGTTACACTTATTTCCATTCGTCCTCGATGTCCTCTATATATATTCAAATTTGTTGGTTCTGTTATTACTACACAATCAGGCTTTATCTTATCTTCTTTTATTATATACTGCCAGCATAAACCATCGCAATCTTCTTCCTGCACACTACCAACTATATATAGTGTAAAATCATCAAATAAATTCAAATCTTTAATGATTTTAGCACCATATACCATACTCACCATTCCTGCTCGCTGGTCTGATGCTCCTCGTCCATATATTATATCTTTCTCTATTTTTCCTTTATATGGATCAAATTTCCATTCTGATTTACTTCCTATTCCAACTGTATCAATATGTGCATCCATTGCTATTATCTTTTTCCCTTTGCCTATCTTCCCAATTATGTTCCCCATTTTATCGATTATTATTTTATCAAAACCAACTTTCTCCATTTCTTCTTTTATCCTTAATATTACTTCTTTTTCCTGACAACTCTCTCCTGGTATCGCTATTAAATCTCGCATAAATTTTATTAAATTCTCTTTATTTTTTTTTGCTTCTTCTATTATGATTTTACTCAAATTATTTTTTTCTCTCATCATTTTCACCTCCAAAAAAAATTTATAATATTTAATATTATTTTTTTATTATTGTCAAATAAAAAAAGAAAAATCTAATTTGTAATTTTCTAACCTTTTTTCACTAATCCTGCATTATTCATCATTTTTTGAAACACTGGCATTCCAGTATCTCTTAATCTGTTAAGTTAAATGTATTTCTCTATATATAAAAAAATGATTATTTTATAAAAAAATTTTTTTTGCATACTGTATTTTTTATTTTTCTATTGGCACTAAATATTCTTATTTATCGTATTTTGAGATTTTTATTTAATTGTTATGAATAACGCGAGATTAATATATCATTTTTCTTAAAATATGTAAAAATCAACTCTAATTATTTTGATTAGTTTTCCGATTTTTAAAATATTTTCTTCTATAAAAATTTTTAGAAGTATGTTTTTTATGTGTTTTTCAACAATTTTATTTTTATTAATTTTAGATTATCCAATATCAATTTTTATTTTATTAAATTTTATTCAAATAAAAATTTTACGCGAACTGTTGTAACTATTTCTTTATCAATGCTTGAAACATCACTTATTCCATAATCAGAAATTTCCTGCGAATATCTTGGTCTAATTTGAAAAACACCTGATTCGGCTGAAATTGGCATTCCAATTTTTTTCCCAACTATTCCAGCAATTTGTGTTGCACGCATCTTTGCATTTTCAGTTGCTAATTTTAGCATTTCTAATTTTATATCTTCCAGTTTTGTATAAATATATTGCGTCTGTGCATTTATTTCTACACCTTTTTCTGTGAGCATTGTTGCTGCAAGTGCTAATTTACTTATCTTTTCAACATCTGTATCTGATATTTTTATTGTTTGTGTTAGTTGTGTATAAAGATATTTTCCATTATTATCAGAAAAATCGAGTTTTGAAATACTCTTTATTTCATATTCGTCTTCTCTGATATTTTTTGTTTTTAAAAATTCTTTAATTATTTCTAAATCATTTTTCATTTTTGAATATGCTTTTGTTATTTCATTTGATTTCGCTTCAAATATTAATTCTACTATTCCAAAATCAGATTTTATTGGTTTAATTGCTGAACCAGTGACTGATACCATCTGTCCAAATCCTTTAATTTTTAATAATGTTCCACTAATAATTAAAACACATAGCAATAATGTAATTCCAATAATAATAGAACTTATTATTATATCTTTTTTATTGCTGAAAACAAAATCTTCTTTTGACATAATTTTATTTCCTCCTTTTTGTTTGATGTAAAAATATTATAAATAAAATAATAATAATTTGCAACAATATTTTAAAATCTTCTCGGGAAGTTTACAGACATGGTATACCCTTTTCTTAAGAATATATTATTAAAAATAAAATCTAAGTCAAGAGGAAAAAAACAAAAGAAAGAAAGGTAA
>Ga0209409_1000529_pt1 | contig 39223 bp, 32 predicted proteins | sample AD_JPNMR1_MetaG_FD_184424 | JGI IMG/M metagenome (GOLD analysis project Ga0209409, IMG submission 184424) | Active sludge microbial communities of municipal wastewater-treating anaerobic digesters from Japan - AD_JPNMR1_MetaG (SPAdes) (version 2) | ecosystem: Engineered > Bioreactor > Anaerobic... | reverse complement strand
CAGCCTCTTTAATTTCTTGCATTAAAATTTGATGCTTCTTTCTTCCTTGCGCCGTGTAGTAAATAAGATAACCAATGAGAACTAAAAGCCCAATAAAAAGAATAAGCGAAATAATAAGATAAATGGCCTCGTAGCTTAATTGAGAAATACCGAATTTAAGCGCTACCGGCTCAACATTCAATTTTAATTGCGCTGAAGGCGGACTTAACTCATTGTTAATCTGTGTCTGAGTCCAAACGATATACCGACCACTGGTCAAAAAGCGCGGATGGGAATAAAACCAATTACCAAAATTATCAGACATCGCATTGAAAGCTAAAATTTCGCCTGTTTCGGTATTCTGAAGATAAATAATAACACCAGCATTAGGGATATTAGTTTTCCCGCCAATATAGAATAATTCCTTGTTCGTAATGTTATCTGGAAATTCAGTAATTAGAGGAGGAGCAACCATTGTGCCACTACTTTGAGCCAAGCTCACCTTTTGTCCGGCTAAAAATGTCAAACCCACTAGCAACAAAATTGCTAAAGTTTTAGCATATTCTTGCTGTTTCTTTTTTAACTCTTCCAGTCGTTGCTTAATTACGGGGTCATTTGCAATACCATCCGCTAATAATTTTTCTTTTTGTTTAGACCATTTTCTCGCTTTGTAAACAAAAAATCCGATTAAGGCACCAAGGCAAACAATAATCAGCCAAAGTCCCACCCAAGGAATGGTGACAATTTCACTAATTCTTAATCCTTCACCTTCAACAATTTGAAAAAGTGGCGCTACAATTACTAATCTTTTTTTCGCTTCAGAAAAATTACCCGCCCGATCATAAGCCCGCACATAGATATCATAGCTCCCTCTCTCTAAACTTAGAAGATAGGGGCTTTGGACCTCCATAAATAAAATCGGAGCGGATTCATTCCTTAAAAAAGCGCGCGCCTCCGAACTAATAGGAACTAATTTCATTTCATAATGATCAATCTTTGATAGTGCATCTGTAGTTAAAAAATGAATCACCACGTCTTTTTGAGATGTTCGCTCTGAAGGAGAAATCTTAATTGGAAATTGAGCCGGCGGCGTGGTATCGATTTTTACGCCATAATGGGTTACTCCACCCCAAAAACCGCTCCTTTTAGCTTTAATGTGAAAATACCAAATACCATCGGCTAAATTACTATAACTAACTTGTGTTTCTTTACCCTCAGAAATATCATCCGGCGTTGTTAAGGGATTATCATCTAAAACATAACTGTAACCTTCGATATTGCGATAATCGGCATCATTTTCGAATCCCCACTCAAAAGAAACATTATTGTTATTGTACCACTGAGAAGAATTAGGATGAGTACTGGAAGTAACTATCGGCCCATTGGGCGGCGGTAAAACGAGATTATAAACTCCTCCTTTTGTCGTGCCTAAAACATCTGTTCCCAAACCATCTGCTAAAAGCACTTTTGAATCATCACTAAATTTAATAATGGCTGAACCGGTATCTTTGACGCGAAAAGTGATTGTTAGTAAAACACCGGCATTAGTATTAATACCTGGCGCGGGCACGCCCCCTTCTAATTCCAGCCAACCAGCAATATTGGAGTAACTTGGCTGTTTAAGCCAAACTTGTAAAATTGATTGACCAGCCGATGGAGAAATAATTTGTAATTTATCAGCGGGAAAAAGAATTTTTGTTTTAACGGCATTAATATACTGATCCCCACTATCAACATAAACTGAAACGGTAAATGTGCTACCAATAGGAAAAGTACCCGTAGAAGGTGAAAGGAAAAGAGTTGCCTCTTTGAGACCTTCAGCTTTAACAGAAAGAGCCGAAACAAAAAATAATCCGATGATAAAAATAAGAGATAAAAATTTTTTCTCCATCTTTATTGTATTTTACTTCTTTATTTTTTTCTTGACAATAAAGACTAAAACAAACACTAATATTATTAAACCAACAAAAATGCCGATTTTTTCTAATAAGTTGCTCCAGAAATATTCGGTTTTTGTCGTGGCATTATTAAAATTATCAACCACTAACAGCTGAATTGCCCAGATGTTTTTAGAAAAAGCATAAGGATTTTTTGTTTCTTGCCACTCGCTCCACTCCATGCCGCTCTTCGTCCGAACCAAAATTTTACTAATACCAGAGTCATTATCTTTGGCCTCAAAAATCAAAAACATTTGATTAGAATCAAAAGGGTTAGGCTCAATTTTAAAAACAGAAATTTGAGGCGGAGTTTTATCTGTCTTTAAAATAGTCCTCTTGGAAACATCAGCAACAAAAAGATTACTCGATTGCCCCTCAATTTCTGCTTGGGAAATAACCAGTGACACATTCTGAATAATCACCTCATCGGCCAACGTTCCTTGACCATCAGCTAAATAAGCTGAGGCTTTTTGAAAAACAAAGTTATCTTTGCCAGGCATCACTGCTTCAAAAATAAAAGTGACTAACTTTCCATTCTCTCCTTCAAAGGGTTTTGTAGATCCGCCCTGAATTCTTATTTCGCTCTCAGAAATCACATCCAGACTTTTCCAAACATCGATAATAGAATCCTGCGTATCAAAACGCTTCAAATGAATAAGATTACGAGGAAACTGGACAACTAAATCATAGGCATTAAGAGGTTTATCCGAGTCAACTTTCACTGAAACTAAAAATTCTAGTGATTTTTTGTCCGGCTGTTGCCCTTCGAAATAAAAAGTTGTTTTGGCTTGAGCCAAAGAAAAAGAAATAAAACAACCTCCAATTATAATAGAAAGAAGAAGGAGTTTTTTTCCTTGTTCCAATTTTTTTCGATGTGCCTCGGCACTTTTTTTAAAAATAAGCTTAAACTTTTCCATAATACTCTGAATTTAATTTTACCCTCGCCAATAATATAAAATAATTGACAGATCAACAATATCTAATATTTCATCATTATTTAAATCATAGCGATCCATAGAAATATCTGCCCTGCCCCAGCGATAAAGAAACATAGACAGATCCACAATATCGACCTTACGATCATTATTAAAATCAGGCGTCTTCTTTCGGAGATATAATTCTGGTGGTAATGTCGGGCCTAAAGGTAAAGGAATGATGGTGGAAATAACAAAACCGCCGGCCACAAATGGCGTCGGCGTAGAAGTTGGTGTAGCCGTAGGAGTTGTGGTTGGAGTAGGAGTAGGAGTAGGAGTAGGAGTAGGAGTTTCAGTGGGAGTAGGCGTTGGTGTTGAAGTTGGAGTTGAGGTTGGAGAAGGGGTCGGAGTTAAAGTGGGCGTTACCGAAGGAATAACTACTTCAATGATTAAATTTTGACTCGCGGAAAAAGCTTCTTTGGCAATAAAAAAAATCAATAAGAAAAAAATTAGCCTGCCGGCATATGTCTGCCACTTTTTTATCTTTCTCATAATAGAGAGATTTTTAGATTTTAGTTTCTTTTTCGGAATTTAACTCTTCCGGTCTTTCTACTTTAACAATTTTGAATTTACGCTTGAAAGTTTTCACTCCCCAGATAATCAAGATAATAATGAGTAAAATAATAATGGCTTCTTGATATGGAAAAGCCCAAGTCGTTATTTTCACTGGTTCGATGGCCGGCCCATCAGGAATGAAAGCATTAACCGTAATCGTTAATGGACCGAAAAGATATTTTTTATTCCAGCTTACGTCATAAGTCCGCTCAAAACCAGGAAAAACCACCTTTTGTTGCCAAGTTAATTCTGCTTTTTGAAACCATCCTGAAACAACCACCTTGCCTTCGGGAAAAAGATAGGTATTACCATCGTTTTTTACCTTAAAATGAATGTCTAAGGGCCCGTGGGCAATGAAAGTCGGGGCATCTAATGATGTAATTTCCGCTTTTTTCACCACATCGCCAGTAACTTCTACTAAAATAACTGTTCCTGTACGACCAGAAACACCAATGCCTGTCATTTCTTCGGGTGGAATTCCTCGGAATAAAACAGCGGCGTAATGACCGCCGGGTGGCGCATTATCCGGAATTTTAATTTTATAATGAAATTCTTTGCTGGCTTTTGGCTCTAAGGTGAATTCTTGTTCATCAAAAGAAATCCAATTCATTAATCCATATTGGGACATTTCTTCAGTCGTTAAAGAAATATTACCTTCCGCTCCACCAATAATATTTTCTTTTTCGGGTTTAACAGTTAAAGGAAAATCATTGGGATTAACCACTGTTGTGATTCCCTCCCATTCCTGACCGGGATTTAAAACTAATTTATAATTAAGCGGATAAATAGTAATACCAATATCTGCGTGCGCTAATGGAACGAGGAATAAAAAAGAACCTAAAATGAAAATAAATAGTGGAATTAAATTTTTAGCTGTTTTGGACAACATAATTTTTAAATCATCCATTTTCGGCCATGCTGTTTTTAATAACTACAATTGCGCCAAGGCTGTTAAAGTAATCTGACCAGTATAGCTTCCTGTTTTTTGAGTTGCTGGCGCATCAACGCGAAATCCATAAGTCACTGTTGCTGCACTGGCAGAATAACCCGTTGCAACCGCTATATTAACAGACGTTGTTGGTGGAAAACCCGCCCATTTGGCATTGCCTGAGTCGTCGGTCCCCCACCACGAACTATTGTATCCTGCTGTTGTACCGCCGCTATAAACTCGGAAAGATAAATTAGCACCGGGTGACGTAGTAGCATTATTACTTCCATTCCAGGCCGTAGCATCGGGAAAAGCAGTTGTTCCATCACTATGCATCAAAGTTGAAGTAGCACTGTTTCTTTTAACTGATAATTGCCAACCATTAGCCGCATTGGTAGTAATGGTACAGGTAGTTGTTGAAATTATAGCCGATCCGGGTGTTAAAGTACCTAAGGCAATAGTGCTTGTCGCCAAATTAAAAGTTAAGGTACTCGTAACTGTAAGATTAAGAGTTTGAGATTTATCATCGGCTTGTACTCCAGAATTAAATGAGAAAATACCAACCATTATCAAACCGACCAGAAAAACAGTAATAAATATTTTTAAATCCTTTTCCATTTTTATTTAAATCTCTTTAACGACCTTTAAAAACATTGATTTAATAAAATTATATTATATAGATTGTAAATTAACAACAGGAAGTTATCCACAGGGGAATTAAAAACATTTAGATATTGCCTAAAACAGTAATAGTAATTGTGCCAGTGTAGTTACCAATAGGTTGAATTAGAGGTGCGTCAGCCCGATATTGAAGCATTGAGGTGGTAGTGCCATTTTGGCAAGCGGTACTCGTGCAAACAACAATATTCGCTGATGAAGCAGGCATTCCAGCATATTTAGCTGTACCGACGCTATCATTCGCTCCCCACCAATTAGAGTTATAATTGGAAGTGGTGCCTGAAGACATCACCCGGAAAGAAAAAACCGCACCCGGCGTTGTTGTCGCATTGCCATTACCACTATTAGCCGCCGGGTTCCAACTCGGTGAATAATCAGGAAAAGTAATTGATGGGTCGCTTGATAAATGCAAGGTAGAGGTGGTGCTATCACGCTTTATATCAAGGTGGTAACCATTGCTATAACCATTAATTACAACAGTGGCTGTAGTAGTAGCAGTTGTGGGAATCTGCGGCACCAGTGTTCCCAAATTTACCGTTGTCGGCGTAATCGTTAAAGTTAAACTTTGAGAAATGTTGCTCGTCGTAATCTGAGGAATAACATTATAAGATTCTAATAAAATACCCGTATCTTTTACAGCGCGAAGGCAATAGGTTGCAGCCGTTGGCGTCGTATTATTATCTTTTAAAGAAAAATCCCATTTCCCATCTTGACCAACTGGAATGACTGCTTGGGAATTAGTAAAATTATTCGATTCTTCATAAGTTTGATTAACCACTGCATCTGAACCATGAGTGGGATCATTAGCATTGGTGGTTAATGCCGCTCCATCAGCTGGCGTTGAATTATCATTAAAAGCAATGACGGTAGAAGTAGTAACATCAATGTAATTTTCTCCAGAAGATGTAGCATCGCATAAATTATCTCCTCCTTGAGTGGCAAACTGAAGTTTAAACGATTGACCAGAAGTAATCGTCAATTCATTAGTCGTCATATGCAAAAGCATTCTTAAGCGAAAAGCGGCACCGCTCAAACTAAGCGTTGCTGGTGTATCCTGCGCCGCCAAAGCGCTACCAACATCAGTTGAATCAAGATTGTTAAAAAAGCGATAAGCTGATTGTTTTATTTGTTGATCCGGCACATATTCCAAAGCCAAATACCAAGTAGCAGCCGAAGTCAGCGATGTTCTAATCCTCATCGCGATTCTAGTATTGGCAGAAATCTTAAGAGGAACTGGCAATTCAATAATAGAAGACATGCCTGCTACTGTGACCGCTTGACCAGCGACTGTTGTTACCACTGTGTTTGAATCGCCTATCGCAATATCTATTTCAAATTGAGCTGCTGCCGAAGGTCTAACAATAATTCTGTTAATATAAATTGTATCAGAAAGGCCGGCGGTCAGTTGAACAAAGGAAGAGTTCCCCCACGCTGACGCCGCACAACTAACACTAGCTGAATTAGCTGAGTAAGGAAGAGAGAGATGAGGAGCCTTTAAAATATTAGTGGAATCCGGATTTTCATAATAACCAACACTAACCAACCAAGCAGTACCAGTTGTTCCACCGGTTCTAATTCTTACTGCCAACCTTTGCCCAGAAGGTACCGAAATCATAGGGCTAATATTTAAGGTGTAAATATTAGTTGCCTTTGTTGATAAAACGCGGCCACGCACTAATCCAATAGGAACTTCGCTTCCAGCTGAACCAATGCCAAATTCCAACTCAAAATCAAAAGCAGAAGCAGGATAAACTTCTACAGCGGCTATGCCAATCGTTGTTGTCACCGAGGCAATCAACTGAGTCCAGTTTGCAGGATTTGCCCACGCCGTAGTAGGCGGACTAACTGAAGCGCCAGCCGTGCCCGATGGAGACCATTTAAGCGGTTTGGTGGTAAGAATGGAACTACCAACTCCTAAATTTGTTTTATTGTAGTAAATAATTTTTATTCTCCAAGCAGTGGTGGTTGTTGTATTTGCTCGGATTCGCACCACTACTCTACTGCCACTCGGGATGTTATCAAGAAGCGGATTAATAATAATTGTCTGAGGAGAGCCGGCAGTAGCCGATTGTCCGCGAATAGTTGTCACAACTGTCTCTGCGGTTGAGCTACCTACTCCGATATCCACTTCGTATTCAGCTGCTGCTGCTGGATTAACAGTAATACCTCCTACAACAATAGCATCGCTTGTTGAAGCAATCACTTGATACCAATTTGAATATTGCCAAGCAGTAGAATTCAAAGTAACCGAAGTGCCAGCAGCGGCTGAAGGCATAACCAAACATGGGTTAGAGGTAGTACTTACGCTGCCTGATATTGGTTTTTCATAATAAACTAGTTTAATCGTATAAGTATTACGCTGTGTTCCACTCCTTCTTACTCTAACAGCCACTCGTGTACTAGCCGAAATATTATCAATGGGAATGGGGAATCTCAACCAATTTGTAGCACCCGCACTACTTTCTCTACCTCCAGAAATAGTTGCTACTACAGTTTCTGAACCCGCTATTCCTTTCCCCACATCAATTTCAAATTCTTCGTTTCTACTACCGCTAACTGCCACTACCCCAACAATAACGATGTCAGTAGATGCAGAGGCAATAACCTGCACCCAAGACGAATTTCCCCAAGCAGTAGCACTGGCACTAACCGACACGCCAACGGCTGCCGACGGTAAAACTTTGAGCGCGCTAGTAGTATATTGGAACGTCTGCGTAGTTGTAGCAGAAGTCATTGTATAGGCCGCTTTATTACCTCCTTCATCTTTAACAATGAGATTAAAGTAATAAGGAGTATTGGGACTTAACCCGGAAACGCCAAAACTATTAATATCTTGGGTATAATCATTCAAAGGCGTACCATTAGCTTCAATATTGGAAACCGTATTTATATTACTAGAGGTAGCATAATAGACACGATACAAGAGACGGGATTGATCGCTCTGATTATCTGTTGCTTTGGCCCAACTTAGAACTAAGGAACTAGCACCAATATTACTGGTATTGATGGTACCACTATTTCCAGGCGTAGGCGCTGTCGTATCTGCTGGTGTGGAAAATTGAACTAGACTACCTTCTTGTTCGCCGCCACTCCAACTGACAACCGCTTTGTATTCATAAGTAGTCGAAGCAGTCAAACCAGTCAAATTGGCACTAAAACTACCTGAAGTAGTGGCAGGTTGAGAAGTAGTGCTGGTAAAATTAGTATCACCAACCTTACGCCAACGGAAAAAGACATTAACTGAAGACTCGCTGCCCATATTCAAGGAGCCATTGAGAGTGGCTGAATAAGATTTTACATTAGTGGCCGCATTAGTAGTAGCTGTAGGGGAAGTAATACCCGTTATTTCATCAACACCAACGGAACGATTGGTAGCATAAATATCCCCATCAATATCTGTAGTGAAATTTAAAGGAGCATCTTCGCCCGAGGTATCTGTACCAGCATGATAAAGAGGTGAACTGGTGCCAGCTAAATGGAAATCTTCAGAGCCAGGAGTGACATTAACAAAAGTAGAAGTAGAATAAGGAATATTTTGAAGGCCAGAAGAGCCGGTTGTATCGTTAGAGGCGCTAGAGGTTAGAATGATATGATTATTATAGGCAGCTGTTGTTCCATAAGCATAGGTATTTTTTACTATTGCCTCTGTGCTCCCCCCACTGAAATTGATTCCGTACTCTAAACCAATAATGACACTATTATAGATTATTAGTGAGGAGCTGCCGTAAGACTGCCAATAAATAGCGCCATAATGCGTTCCAGCACCTGTGTTATATACCACTGTATTCCAGATTTTTAAGTTTACATTATCTTTCCAGACACTGAATCCATCAGTTCGACCAGTATCGCCGCTACTGCCTGGACCTTTGACAATTAAATTGCTAAAGCGAAAATCACTGGCAGAGGTATAAGTTGAATCAAACAGAATGACTTCGTAATTATAGCGGGATCCTTCTTGTCTTCCAATTTGAAGACCATCAACTCTTAAACAATCAGTAGCAACATTAATAGCATGATAGGTACCGACCTCTAAACGATATTTACCTGTATCCCATTTGGCAGAGGCGCGATTATTGGCATCAGTGTAAATAAAAAGATAATGAGTGGGATCAGTGGTTAAACCAGCGGTTGTAACCGGATTAGTGTCAGCCGAAGTCCAATTACCGGTAATTTTAATCTCACCAACAATATCCGAAGTAACAAAATTAGGATAAGTGGTCTTAAACCAATTAACTGCGGTAGCCAAAGAAGTAAAATCACCTCCCGAAGGGGCAACGGTTTTTGAAACAACGGTTGTCGCTTTCGCCTCTTGTATTTTAGAGGGGGTTCTCGGATTATCCCCAATAATTGGCCAACCAGAAAAAATCCAAGCAAAGACAAGCAAGAATATTAAAAATTTAGAAAATAATAAATTGAAAGCAGAATGATGATATTTGTATCGCATGAAATTAAATAGAAAATGAATTTTTCTCAATTATGTTGTTTTAAAAAATTATTTAAAATTTTTATTGCTTTCAATCGCAATTGCTCCGACGTTTTGTAATTGTATTGCCGTTCTGTCAATTCATAAATGGCTACGGCTAATTTTTTTGCCTTTTGCCATACGATTAAATCTTTAAATGTTTTTGTATTGCTCATAAAAATTTTCTATTTTTCTACTTTCTCTTTTCTAATTACTTATAAACTTATCACATTTACTTGGCAGATTGTTTGCGAATTGCCGCTTTCATAAATTATAGGGATGGTAAAATTCCCTCGTTGAATATTGGGCAAGGCAATAATTTTTAATTCCAACTCATTCTCGTCTTTATTCGGTTGAATGCTGTAACTGTTATTTTTATGGAAAAATATTTCTATTCCTTCAGGCAAATTGCCCATTTGTAAATTTTCTACTGCAGGCTCTGAGGTTTTATTTAATTTAATAAAACTACTTTTAATTTCATTGCTTTTTATCATCAGGGTAAATGGTTCTACAGAGCAAGAATGCTTAGCTTCTTTGTCTAAATTAATTTCAGTTATTGGTCGATCTTTATTTAAAATTTTTAGCAATGCCTCGATTTCTGGATTGATATATGGCGTTGCCACTGGCGTTTCCGTTTCTTCAACTTGCTTTTCGTATTCTATTTCAAGGAGTGTCCCGTCTAGAAAAACAATTAAATTTTCCTCTAAATTGGTATTGAGGGTGGACTCAATAACAATTTGCAAGTTGGCAATTTGTGACCAATCAGTTAAAGGAATCTCTGATTCCATAGGGAAATTTTCTTTATCTACGGCTGCCAAAGTTTGCCAATTTTGGCCGTCAAAAGTGTATTTAATTTCAAAAAGGGGCGCTAAAGCCGACGTCGGCGTAGACGTTTCCGTAGTAGCTTCGCCAGTTGAAAAAGTTGAAGGTTCGAGAGTGGGTTCAGAAGAAGATGAAACGGATGATTCTGATGGCAATGGCACTTCTTCTCCATTATTGCCAGTTTCTGATTCAAAGGAAGATGTTGAATTCGATTCAGAAGTTTCTGTTGGCGTAGGGCTTATTTCAAAAATAGGGGTTGGCTCTAATTCTGAACTCGGAGTGAAGGTTAGAGTTGGTTCAAGAGTTTCTGTTGGTGTTAGTTCAACCGTGGGCGTTGGTTCTCCATTGGGAGTCAGTTGCTCTTCTGGACTCATTATCGGCGTCGTTTCCTCTTGAGCCCAAACTTTCCTGATTAAAAATTGAATTAGAGAAATTGGCGTAGGAGTTTCTGCTGGTGACTCTGTCGGCAATTCAGTTGGCGATTCGGTTGGCGACTCAGTTAGCAATTCGGTTGACGATTCGGTAGGCAACTCAGCTGGCGTCTCAGTTGGTGTTTCGCTGAGAGTTGGAGTGGCAGTTGGTTCTTCGGCTGGCGTTTCACTTTCTGTTGACGTTACGCTTTCTATTGGCATTATTGTTTCTGTTGGAGGAAACTGTTCTTGATTTATATTTTCTTCTGGCAATGCTTCCGAAGATGAAGGACTCTCTAAATTAGGAATAGAGGCTGTTGGTTGTTCTAGTGCTGAATTAGAATTGTTTTCAATAGTTGATGTTTCGTTTTCTGGTGGTGGAGTTAAAAGAATTGTCGGCGACGGCTCAATAAAATTTAAATCACTCTGTTTGGTCTGACTTTTATACCATTCGATTTTATCCCCCATTCGCCAATTAATTTTTAAAACCGCTTGTTTAATTTCTGTTTTATCCGACTCATCAGGAATTTGTCCATTAAAACCACCCAGAAAAATCTGTTTAATTCCTCCGCCTTCAAAAACTGCGGAGTTGTTTTCATTAAATTCTTCAAAATTGGCCTCCCAATCCAAATCTGGTTGGCCTGTTGCCTTCTCTACATTTTTCCAAGTTCCTAAAGCAATATTTGGATAAAAATTCGCGATGTCTGCTTTTAAATTCAAACCATAAAAAATTAATCCCCCGATAAAAATAAGTGTCACTATACCTAGGACAATTTCTAAAATTGGCTTTTTCTTCTTTCTCAAATCAATGGTTTTAACTGATTCTCCAAGAATAATATCATCTAATTTTTTAATCTCCTGCTTCGATTTTCCCATTTCTCTTATTATCGCAGATTTTATTATGTAATGCAATGGTGGAAAACTAAAAATCCCGCTATTTTGACTCTTGGCGGGATTTTATAAGAAATTACTTAAATAATACTTATCTAATCCACTACTTCGATCCCCATGTTTTTAGCAGTCCCTTCAATCATTTTCATTGCTGCTTCAATATCATCCGCATTAAGATCAGCCATTTTTTTCTCGGCAATTTCTCTGATTTGCGCTCGCGTCACCTTCCCAACCTTTTTGCGATTAGGTTCAGCGGAGCCTTTATCAACCCCTGCAGCTTTTTTTAATAAATCAGCAGCCGGTGGTGTTTTTAATTTAAATTCAAATGATCGATCTTCATAAATAGTAATTTCCACTGGGATAATATTACCAGCTTGCTCTTTAGTGGCTTCATTAAATTTCTGACAAAATTCACCAATGTTAATTCCCTGCGGACCCAAAGCAGTGCCAACAGGTGGCGCTGGATTAGCTTGTCCGGCTGGAATTTGAAGTTTAATTGTTGCTTTAATTTTTTTGGCCATAATAGTTATTGGTTTTTATTTATTAGTTTTGGCTTTTAAATTTAAATTCTGACTTTGGAATTTTGACTTTTAAATTTTCGCTTTGATTTTTGATATTTGCATTTTGCATTGTTGCTTAGATTTTTTTCACTTGCAAAAAATCTAGTTCGACCGGCGTTTCACGACCGAAGATATTAACTAAAACTTTTACTTTGGCTGTGGCCTCATCAATTTCTTTTACCTTCCCATCAAAATCTTTAAATGGTCCATCAATAATCTTTACTGCATCCCCTACCTGCAAATCAACTTTATATTTAGGTTCTTCCACATTCATTCGCTTCAGTAAGGATTGCACTTCTTCGTCTGATAATGGACTTGGTTTGGTGGCATCAGCACCAATAAAGCCAGAAACACGAGGCGTATTCCGCACTACATACCAAGAATCATCCGTTAAAATCATTTCGACAAGAACATAGCCCGGATAGATTTTTTCTTCGGTAACATATCTTTTCCCTCCTTTGATTTTAATCTTTTTTTCTTTCGGAACAATAATATTAAAAATTTTATCGTGCATATCTAAAGAATCCACTCTTTGCTTCAAGTAATGGGCAACTGCATCTTCATAACCAGAATAAGTATGAATAGCATACCATTTTTTTTCGCCAGATGTTTGCTTAGCCATAGTCTAAAGAATAATCTTACTTAAGAGTTGCATAAATGCAAAATCGCAAAGACCCAAAAAGGCTGACATCACCACTGAAAAAACAATTACCATAAATGTATATTTTATTGCCTCCTTTTTTGTCAGCCAATTGACGTGTTTAAATTCTTGCTTAACTTCTTTAAAATATTGTTTGATTTTTGCGAACATAAATTTACTTAAAATATTAAGATTTAAATGCTAAATGTCAAGATTATTAACGGTTTTGGCATGAACTTGAATAAAATGTTTACGAGGCGCCACCTCATCGCCCATTAAAATGGTAAATAACTTATCTGCTTCCTCTGCATCTTCTATTGTTACTTTCTTTAAAATTCGAGTTTCGGGATTCATAGTTGTTTCCCACAATTGCTCAGGATTCATTTCGCCCAAACCCTTGTAACGTTGAATGCTGATACTTTCGCTACCACCTAATTTTTTTATAATCTGATCTTTTTGCTCTTCACTATAAGCATAATACACTTCTTTGCCCTTTTGAATTCGATAAAGTGGCGGCTGAGCAATATAAAGATGACCGTGATGGATTACTTCGGGCAAAAAGCGGAAAAAAAGCGTTAAAAGCAGAGAACAAATATGAGCGCCGTCAACATCAGCATCAGTCATAATAATAATTTTATGATAGCGCAATTTATTAATATCAAACTCTTCCGCAATCGCCGTTCCTAAAGCAATAATGATGGATTTTATTTCTTGGGATTCCATTATTTTATTCAAACGCGACTTTTCAACATTGAGAATCTTACCTTTGATTGGTAAGATGGCCTGGAATCGTCGATCGCGTCCTTGCTTCGCGGAACCTCCCGCTGAATCTCCTTCCACAATAAACAGCTCGGCTTCTTCGGGATGACGGGTGGAACAATCGGTTAACTTTCCCGGCAAGCTGAGCCCCTCCAGCAAGCCCTTTCGCAAAACCATTTCTTTGGCAGCTTTTGCTGCTCTTCGGGCCTTAGCCGCTAAAATACATTTTTCTAAAATTCTTTTGGCATCATTTGGATTTTTCTCTAAAAACTCTTTAAGCGCTTCACTCACAACAGCATCAACAGCCGCTCGAGCTTCTGGATTGCCGAGTTTTTCTTTTGTTTGGCCTTCAAATTGAGGATCAGGTAATTTCACTGAAACAATCGCACTTAATCCTTCTCGCGCATCATCCCCTGTTAATCCCTCTTCGCCTTCTTTAATATATTCTTCTTTTTTCGCCCAATCATTCAGCACTCGCGTTAAAGCGGTTCGAAAACCAGTCAAATGCATTCCTCCTTCGGGAGTACGAATGTTATTGGCAAAAGAAAGCTCCGTCGCTTGAATGTCTTCGGTATAACAAAAGGCCACTTCGACTAAAATTTTATCGTAAGTTTTACTGACATAAAAAATATTCTCCTGAATCGGTTTTTCTTCCTCAATCAAATATTTAATGAAAGAAATGACGCCGCCTTCAAAATAAAAATCGGCAATGTTTTCTTTACCCGTTCTGCCATCAACTAGTCTGATGCGCACTCCTTTAGTTAAATAAGCCTGCTCCCTTAAATGATCCATTAAACGCTTAAAATCATAATCGGGCATCCTTCCTTCTTTCGCACTAAAAATTTCTGGATCAGGTTCAAAAATAATGGTCGTACCAGGAATACGACAACTACCTTCTTTTATTAATTTTGTAGTTGGTTTGCCTTTGGAATATTCTTGATAATATTTTTGCCCATCACGGCAAACTTCGGCTCGTAAAAAAGCAGAGAGGGCATTGACCACCGAAACACCAACGCCGTGCAAACCACCAGAAACTTTGTAGGAGGCGCCGCCGAATTTAGCGCCAGCGTGCAAAATGGTCATTACTGTTTCCAAAGAAGATTTTTTTGTTTGAGGATGAATATCAACGGGAATCCCTCGGCCATCATCTTGCACTGAAACGCGATGATTATCATAAAGTCGGACTTCAATATTTTTGGCATAGCCAGCCATTGCTTCATCAACGGCATTATCAACTACCTCATAAATAAGATGATGAAGACCATCGATACCGGTTGAGCCAATATACATTCCCGGTCGTTTTCTTACTGGTTCTAAGCCTTCCAAAACTACAATATCCTTCGCATCATAGGAAGTTGGTTTTTCTAAGGCATTTTGTAATTGTAATTCATCAGTAATTGGATTTTTCGGATTTAATTTTTTAGTTTTTTTATTAGGCATGCTAATTATTATTTTAGCATATTTTTTGAAAAAATAAAAGAGACGACGATCTAAAATGTAAGCCGGAAAACGCGAAATTCTTTAAATATACGAATTACGAATTTTAAAAAAATAATTGCGATTGGCTATAAATTTGCCATAAAAATTTTATGGCTGCTGATTGACCTAATGAATAAAAGCAGCGGCGGTTTTTCTTTCGAAAAACCGCCGCTGCTTCCTTAAAATTTTGAGACTTACTTTATTTTTTTATTTCTATCCCTAATTCCTTTAATTGATTCTTGTCTATTTCTGATGGAGCATTCATCATAAGATCACGACCATCGCCCGTTTTAGGAAAAGCCATTGTTTCTCGAATGCTTGGTTCATTCATTAAAATCATAATGAGCCGATCAATTCCTGTAGCAATTCCTCCATGAGGAGGCACGCCATATTCAAATGCTTCGAGCATATGACCAAACTTTTCTTTAATTTCTTCTGGTTTATTACCCATAATTTCAAAAACTTTTTGAAGGATACGCGGATTATGTTCTCGAATGGATCCCCCTCCCAATTCGTAACCATTGCAAACTAAATCATATTGATGAGCCAAAATTTTATCAGGATTTTCTTCTAAATATTTCGTAAATTCTTCTTCAGGTAAGTTTTGGGGGTTTTGGGCTTTGGTAAAGGGATGATGAACTGCATCCCATCTCTTTTCTGTTTCCTTCCATTCAAACATTGGAAAATTAACCACAAAAGCAAAAGCTAACTCATTAGGATTATTTTTATCTTTTCTTAAATCGGGCTTATCGCTTTGATATTTTTCCATTACTTCTTGGTAATTTAAACGCGGAAATGGTTTAAACGTAAGGCTTTTCTCCGGAAATAAATTTTCAACAATCTTAGTATAAAGACCCTCTATTAAATCTAAAATCTCTTCTTCGCTTGGAAAACTCATTTCCAAATCGAGTTGAGTAAATTCGGGTTGTCGATCGCCGCGCGTATCCTCATCGCGAAAACAACGAGCAATCTGAAAATAGCGTTCAAAACCAGCCACCATTAAAAGTTGCTTATATTGTTGCGGTGATTGCGGCAAGGCATAAAATTTTCCATGATATAATCGAGATGGCACAACATAATCACGCGCTCCTTCAGGAGTGGATTTGGTTAAAATAGGCGTCTCGATTTCAACAAATCCTCTTTCGGTTAGATAATTACGCATGAATAAAATTACTTCGTGGCGTTTGCGAAGATTTTTTTGCAATCGCTGACGCCGCAAATCTAAATAACGATATCTCAAACGATGCTCCTCGCCAATTTCATAACCATCTGTGTCAATACTAATAGGCAAATTCTGACTTTTATTTAAAATGGTTAGATCAAGGGCTTCAACTTCTAAATTACCCGTTTCTATTTTCGGATTTTCCATCCCCTTTGGCCTTTCGTTCACTTTTCCCTGGATAGCCACCACCCATTCCCCTCTTAGTTCTTTGGCTTTTTCATAAATTGAAGAATTGGGCGAAAATACTACCTGAACTAATCCGGTTTTATCTCTTAAATCAATAAAAATTAATTTACCGTGATCGCGACGAGTATCCACCCAACCCTTCAGCAACACTTCCTGACCGAGATAATTTTTTAATTGATTGATAAAAATTCTTTCCATAATTTATTTTTCTTCGATTTCTGGCGGAGCAATCAAGGCTGTTTCCTCTTTTATAAAACTATCGCCAGAAATCTTTAAAATATCTTTATCGATTTTACTCAATTCTTTTTGGGCTGTATTATAAGCATTAACCGTTGTTGATAAATTATTTCCTAATTTTTGCATATAAAGTTCGTAGTTGGCTAAGTGTTTGGCTAATTCAGAAACTTTTTTGACGATTTCTTTGGCGGATTCTTCAATTTGAAATGCTCTTAATCCTTGGAGCACAGTTTGCAGATAAGCTGCAAATGTTGTTGCTGAAACAATTAATACTCTCTTTTCTCCAACCGCATATTCAATTAAATCGCGTGTATTGGATTCCAAACTCCCCACTTTATTAATTAATAAATCATAGTATAAGGCTTCCGAAGGAATAAACATAAAAGCGAAGTCCATAGTTCCCTTTTTGGGTTGAATATATTTGGCCGTTTCGTTAATGCGTGTTTTTAGATCATTATAAACTGCTTTCTCCAATTCTTTCCGACGAACCGGATCTTTTTCGGCAATTAAACGATTGTAATTTTCAAGCGAAAATTTAGAATCAATCGGAATAATTTTATCTTTAACAAAAATCACTGCATCCACGATTAACTTTTGGCCATTTTCATCTTTGCCTAATTCATATTGCATCTGATAAGAACCGGCTGGTAAAAAGTTTTCAAGAGTTACTTCTAAATAATACTCTCCCAGCACACCTCGATGTTTTGGGTTTTTTAAAATGTCCTGAAGTTGATCTAATTGTTTGGCCAAATCGAAAACCTGTTTTTGCCCTTCTCCGACTTTAGTCAACTCCTGAGTAATTTCTTTTATTAGCTTGGAGCTTTCGCTCATTTGTTCTCGCAAGACCTGACCGGATTCGGCAAGTTTGGTGTCTAAAGTATTAGTGATTTGATTAATCTGATTTTGAAGCATCAATAAAGAAGAATCGTTGGTTAACGGTTGGGCCAAGCGCTTTCGTAAAGAAATTAAAGAAACACTAAGAATAATTAGGGCAATTACTAAAACAATGATAAGAATAATTAATAAAGTGTTCATTGTTTTTATTATAAATAGAAATAATGAAAAACAAAAGAGGGGGCCCCGCCATAAATGGCGGGGCCCCCTTAACATGATGTTTATTCTTATTCTTCTTCGTTTAAAATTTCCTCTATCTCTTTGTCTGTTGCCGCTAGATCTTCTGCTTCTTCTAAAATAAGTTTGTCTAATTCTGCTTCTGCATCTTCCTCAGCCTGATCTATATCCTTAAGCAAACCCTCCATTTCGCCAACGAGTTGATCGCTCTGCTCATCAATTTGCTTTAATTCTTCATCTAAGCTTTCGCGATCTTTTTTAATATCCTCGTTAATCTCTTTCGCTTGCGTTAAAATATCTTTTAATTCTCCTTGTAATTCTTTCTCTTTATCGTCTTGAGTTTGATTATTGGTCATATTTTTGATTTAATTACCACCGACTATTATTTTTTTTCGAAAAGCTTATGAACAGCTTTGTCGTAAATATTTACTTTTTCTGCTGGAATTCTTCTGAATTTAGCATACTGTAACAGAATTTTTCTAAAATCGGCCACTTCCATTTTGTCGTAACGAGTCAATCGCGTTTGGCTATAGAAATCTTTTGTATTAATGACATAAGTTTTATCATGTTTTTTTAATAAGTAATCATTGATGGTGGCCAAATAAGCAGCTAATGGTAATTTTTCTTTTTCCTCTTCAATTGTTACTTCCGTTTCTTCTTCGGCTTCAGGCCGAACTTCTGTTTTTTCTACTTCTGTCTCTTTACGCTCATGGGTTTTTATTTCTTCTTTGCCTTCGTGCGGCTTTCCTTTTTCTCTGCCGGGAACATTAAATTCAATTGGTCGCAACTTTGTGACTCTCACAAATTCTTCTCGTCTGTCTCGATAAGGATTGGCCTTGGCATCCACTTTAGCAATCTTCGCATCTAATTTATCCTTTGCTAATCGTAATTTTTGATTTTCCAATTGCATTTCCTTGCGGGCATTAAAGATCTGTTCATTAATAGCCTTCACCACTGGGTCTTTTTTAATTTTTCTTTCCGACATTCCAATCCGCTTATAATTTTCAATAGTAAGATCGAGCTTATTTTGCAATTTGGCTAAATTAGCTTCGCGATTTTTATGCTTTACCTCAGTGGCCATCATTAATAAATCGATATGATCTTGCTCTTTTCTTAATTCCTCTAATTTCTTCTCGAAAGGTTCAAGTTTATTTTCATAATATTCTATTAATCTATTGGCGATTTGATCTCTTTTATTAATTCGTAAATTCCTTCTGCTTTCTTTCTCTTCAAATTTAGTTTGGATCTTATCTCGTTTATTGGCTAATTTATTCAGTTGTTTTTCAATATCTTTAATTTTTAATTCCAATGCTGTAGCTGCTGGAATGTTTTGCTCCTTCAAATCTTTTATCACACCGAGAAGATTTTCCTTGGCTTGTTGAAAAGCATTGATTTTAACATCAACCCCATCTAATTTGTTTTTAAATTTAGCCGCTTTCTTTTCGTATTTATCGCCGCGGAATTGATTATAAGCAATTTCTATTTTCCCAACTAATCGATTGATGCCTGGCGATTTATAAGCCCCTTCATAAAGATCGTGGGCGAGATTTTTGCCAGTATCAGAAATTTTTTCAAATAAACCGCGACCGGCTTTGGTTAAAATTTCATCAATCCGAAACACAGGTGTCGTTCCTGTCTTGGATGACGGAGCGCCTGATTCTTTACTTTCGACTGAAGGTGTTTTTTTAGCTTCTGGTGTGCTCATGTTTTTGTTTTTTATCGACTTATTTATATTATAATTTCAAATTTAAAATTAAGCAAAATTTAGTCTATTCCTTTTTAACCCCTATACTTTAATTATAGCACATAAAAATATAAAAGTCAAGTCAAAAGCCTGTTTGAAAAGCTCCTTTTTGCCTTATTTTATCACGCTTTTTTTAAATAAAGAAGGAATTCCTGATTGCCTGCCTTTCCTTTAAGACTGGGGGCAATCGGGCCTTTAATCCGATAGCCTTCCCTCTGCACAATCTTGAGAATTTCTTCTACTGCCTGCTGAGATTTTAAAGGATTTTTCACTACGCCTCTTTTATTTAAATTCCCTCTCCCCACTTCAAATTGAGGTTTAATTAATATGACCGCTTCGCCATCCGGCTTTAAAAATTTTTTTATCAATTTCACAATAGGAATAACTGATATAAAACTAACATCAACGCAAACAAAATCAACCTTTGTGTTTTTGGGTAAAGAAAAATTTCTGATATCTGTTTCTTCAAAAGAAACAACGTGCTCGTTTTTTCTGAGTGACGGGTGAAGCTGGTTTTTACCCACGTCAACAGCATAAACCAGTTTGGCTCCGTTTTTTAAAAGACAATCGGTAAATCCTCCTGTTGAAGCGCCAATATCTAAACAGGTTTTATTTTTGACATCAATCTGAAAAATTTTAAGTGCCTCGGCTAATTTTTCGCCGCCGCGACTTACATAGGAAGGGGCTGCTGATTCAACTTCAATATTAGTATTTGGTTCAACCAAGAAAGCTGGTTTTTTAATCACTTTGCCATTAACTTTTACTTTACCGGATTTAATAATCTCCTCCGCCTTGCTTCTTGATTCACTAAAGCCTTTATTTACCAAAAACACATCGAGTCGCATTGCGCCTAATCGATGTGGTGTTCTTTTTTCTTTTAGCATAAATTTCTATTTAATCCCCTGCCTTTTAATAGCTGAATTAATAATTTCCTGCAATAATTGTTCAAAACTTAAACCCGCTACCCGAGCTGCTCGCGGAAAACGCGAATTTTCTTTAGGATCAGGATTCAAACCCGCCGGACAATTAACTTCTAAAATGTTCGGCCGGCCACGTTGATCCAAGCGCAAATCAAAACGAGCCCAATCAGCCATTTCCAAAACTTCAAAAGCTTTTAAAACCATCGTTTCGATTTCTTTTCTTAATTGAGCAGTGATGGGTGCTGGGCACAGCAAAGGATCGGCTTTCAATTTCGGATTATCATAAAGCCATTTGGCTTCAAAATGATCAAATTTAGGAATCCCTTTTGGTAATTCATCAAAACGCACTTCTATAATGGGCAAAACGCGAGGCGGATAGCCTAAAACTCCCACCGTAAATTCGCGACCTGATAAAAATTCTTCGGCTATGATCGGTTGATGATAATCATTAATTTCTTCTTGAACAATTTTTCTTAATTCTTTTTCGTTTTTGACTAAGCTTTTAATAAAAATTCCTTTGCTGGAACCTTCAGATTGAGGCTTCACGATTAAAGGAAATTTTAGACGACGATCCAATTTTTCCCGGCCGGTTTTAAAAACTTGCCATTGGGGCGTCGCAATGTGATGATAACTTAAAATTTCTTTTGTTTTAGTTTTGTTTAAACCAATGGCATATGACAAGGGCGATCCGCCGGTATAAGGAATTTGGAGCATTTCAAGCATAGCCGGAATTTGAGCTTCCCGATCCCGACCATGTAATCCTTCGCTATAATTAAAAACCAGATCAATCTTGTTTTTTAATCTTTTGAATTTAAGGTAAGCATTTTCATCAGCTTCCACCAAAAAAACCTTATGCCCCAAATTTTCTAATGACTTCTTAATGCCTTTAATGGTTTTGGGGTCATCGAAATCTATATTTTCAATTACTTTTTTATTTTTAGCTAATCGTTTGGTGGAACGAAGATTATATGTAAGCGCAATATTCATAGCTTAATCATTTAATTCATCTTTGATATCTTCTAAGACCTTTTTCGCTCGAGAAGAAACTTTTTTGGGAATTTTAACATTAACGCGGACTAACAGATCGCCATAGCCGCGCCGACCAAAATAAGGCAATCCTTTATTACGAACACGCAAAATCTTTCCCGACTCAACGCCAGCAGGAATTTTAAGAATAATCGGCTTACCATAAATAGTAGGAATTTCTTTTTCACTTCCTAAAATAGCATCAACAACTGGAATGGAAATTTGATAGATAAGATCTGCTCCCTCTCGTTTAAAAAGAGGATGCGGTCTCACTCGCACTTCCACGTATAAATCGCCTGATGGACCATTTTTCTCGCCATCCTCTCCTCCCCCGGCCACTCTGATAATTTGACCGTCGTTAATTCCCGGCTCAATCTTTAAGGCAATTCGCTTTTTGCCTTTTACCCGTCCATGTCCTTTACAAACAGGACAAATTTTTTCTGGAATTTTACCTTCGCCGCCACATTCCGGACAAACTTTTACTTGACTTAAAGAACCAAAAAAACTCTGTCTTACTTCTTTAATTTCACCATGTCCATTACAAGTAGGACAAGTTTTAAAACCTGATCCTTCTTCGTAACCGCGGCCGTGGCAATGATCGCATTTCACAAGAGTGTTATATTCAATTTCTTTCATAGCGCCTGTGGCAACCTCTTCGAGAGAAATTTCAATCATCAAACGTACATCTGAACCGTACTGAACCTTTTTCCTTTTTCCCTGACGAGGATTAAAACCACCAAAAATATTACTAAAAATATCACCCAGATCTTCATCGAAACCAAAATCAGAAAAATCAAAATCTACGCCGGGTCTAAAACCCCCGCCAAAACCACCCTGACCAAAATTGGAAAAATCAAAACCCCAATTAGGAGACGCCCCGGCTCCTTCAAAAGTCTGACCAAATTGATCGTATTGCCGCCTCTTATTCTCGTCAGACAGTACCTGATAAGCTTCATTAATCTCTTTGAATTTCTCCTCATCGCCGCCTGCTTTATCAGGATGATACTTATGAGCCAATTTATAAAAGGCTTTTTTTATTTCTTCTTGAGAGGCGTTGCGATCAACGCCTAATATTTTGTAATAATCCTTTTTCCCCATAAATTTAATTTATCTAATACAAAATGAGATCTTCTTTATTTTTCATTTCGATTTTTACGGCTCCAAAATTGGCAGCCAGCAATAACTCATAAATAAACCATCCCACCATTTGAATTACCCATGCCACAACAATAGCGAAAATGCGAAATACAACAAACATTAATAACGCAATCCCTAGAATAATGTACTGCTGGGTAGTAATACTGAGAGCGCGATACTTCGATAAGAGAAATTGGAAAACAACAGTATTGATAGACTCAGTGCCGTTTAACGAGAACCCCGCCCACTCCGAGAGTTGATTTCGAAAAGCGATGCTATTCTGTTCGATTAGATCCTTTTTTTGCTGGTCCATTATGTTTTTAGGAATATAGTTTTTTGTATCTTCTGGTTGAACAAACATCGCTTCTACTTGTTCGGAGATAATATTTTTAATAAATTCATTCACCGTCATATAGGGATCAAACCCTGTGAAATAAAATCGCAAAAGCGGAGTGGCTGGCTTCAAAATAGCATCAACAGTTTTTTGAGTAAATAATCGATCTGGTTGAAAAATTGCGTTGCCCATCCATTGCAAACAAATAAATAAATTAATGCCTATCAGCACCAGCGCCAGTCCTCCTTTCACCATTTCATTCCATCTTAATCGCAGTAAATCGGATTTTCGCTTGCGCATCCTGAGTCGGCCTCCCCACAAGCACAAAATAAGCAACAGCCATACTCCCAGACTCCACATTAGCACAAGTCCATTAATTGTTTGAAATCCAATTCGAATTGCATAAAAGCTTAATGCAAACGAGAAGCTTTCTATAATAATCGCTCCAAAGCGCGCTCCTTCTGCAAACAAACTTTCCAGAGTAAAGAAAATGGCAAAAAGACAAAGAAAAATTAGGAATCCCCAAAAAGAGGAAAACCCTAAAAAGGATTTTCCTAAAAAGAGATAGCCCAAACTCAACCCGGCTAACACAGCCGAGATTGAAGCTAAAACAGTAAAAATAAGAATTTTCCACCAGTAATTGGATTTTCCGTAATGATTTGCACTAGAAAAAATTTCCAAGACAGCCATAGAATTCCCTTTTATTCCTTAAATTCTGCATCCTCTGGTTTATCATCGGATGGAGGATTATCGGAATTGCTGGGATTGTTATTTTGCTGACCACCTTGATACATTTTAGCACCAATTTTGGAAATCGCCAAAGACAAATCTTCTAATCGTTTCTTAATATTCTCCAAATCTTCTCCGCTTATAATTTGCTTCAAGTCATTAATTTTATCTTCAACTTCTTTCCGATCCTCAGGAGTAATTTTTTCTCCTGCCTCACGTAAAGTCTTTTCAGCCACATAGATAGTATTTTCCGCTTGGTTTTTCACTTCAGCCAATTCCCTTTTTCTTTTGTCTTCGGCCAAATGCTCTTCAGCTTCTTTTTTCATTCTTTCAATTTCTTCCTTCGTTAATCCAGTTGAGGCTTCAATCCGAACTGATTGTTCTTTTCCAGTTGCTTTATCTTTTGCAGTTACCTTTAAAATACCATTGGCGTCAATATCAAACGTCACCTCAATTTGAGGTACGCCTCGGGGAGCGGGCGGAATACCGTCTAAAATAAAACGAGCTAAGGTTTTATTATCAGCAGCCATTTCTCTTTCGCCTTGCAAAACGTGAATTTCAACCGAAGTCTGATTATCAGCAGCAGTGGAAAAAATCTGAGATTTCGAAACTGGAACGGTTGTATTCTTTTCAATAATTTTTGTAAACACGCCGCCGAGCGTTTCAATACCCAAAGACAAAGGCGTAACATCCAAAAGCAATACGTCTCTTACTTCACCTTGTAAAATACCGCCTTCAACAGCTGCTCCCATTGCCACGACCTCATCTGGATTAATGCCTTTATGAGGCTCTTTTCCAAAAAATTTCTTTACTGCCTCCTGAATAGCCGGCATTCGTGTTTGACCGCCGACCAGTATCACCTCATCAATATCTGAAGTTTTTAGATTTTTTTCGGCCAAGGTTTGTTTCACCAATTCAATAGAACGATCAATATAATCCTTTACTAATTCCTCTAATTTCGCTCGCGTTAATTTCATTTCAAAATGCTTTGGACCAGAGGCATCAGAAGTAATAAATGGCAAATTAACATCTGTTTCGAGCACTGTTGACAATTCGTGCTTTGCTCGTTCCGCTGCTTCTTTCAAACGCTGCACTGCCAAAAGATCCTTAGAAAGATCAATGCCCTCCTGCTTCCTAAATTCTTCCACAAAATAATTAATAATACGCTGATCAAAATCATCGCCTCCCAAATGAGTATCACCGCCTGTAGAAATTACTTCCACAGTATCTTCTGAAACTTGCAAAATAGAAATATCAAAAGTCCCACCGCCAAAATCATAAACCACAATTCTTTCATTCGTTTTTTTGTTTAATCCATAAGCCAAAGCAGCAGCAGTCGGTTCGTTTAAAATTCTGCGCACTTTAAAGCCGGCTATCTCGCCAGCATTTTTCGTTGCCTGCCTTTGACTGTCATCAAAATAAGCCGGCACTGTAATGATGGCTTCCTCAATTTTTTCACCTAGTTTTTCTTCGGCATCCGTCTTTAATTTTTGCAAAATCATCGCTGAAATTTCTTCTGGCCGATACCAGCGATCGCCCATTTTCACTTCAACGCCACCGCTTGCTGATTCTCTAATCTCATAAGGCAACCACTTCTTGTCGCGCTGCACTTCCGGATCAGTGTACTTGCGGCCGATTAATCGCTTAATGGAAAAGACGGTGTTTGCGGCATTAGTAACTGACTGCCTTTTAGCTAATACGCCAACAAGGCGCTCGCCATTTTTGGCAATCGCTACGACTGAAGGAGTGGTACGCATTCCTTCTTTATTTTCAATAATTTTCGGCTGGCCACCTTCAACAATAGCCATAGCCGAATTTGTCGTTCCTAGATCAATACCTAATATCTTGCTCATATTTTTTTATTTAGATTAATTTTAAAATTTAATAAATCCGAGACCTTTTATTATAAAAAATTAATTTTTAACATTTTTAATAACTTTAACCTTAGCCGGACGAATCACTTTATCATTTAACACATATCCCTTGATTAACTCTTCAACAACTTCACCCTCTTTCTCGCCTTTTACCGTATCAATCGCTTCATGCAAATAAGGATCAAATTGTTTTCCAAGGGCTTCAATTCTCTTTAATCCGTGCTGCTCTAAAACATCTAACAGCTGTTGCCGGATTAATTCAATGCCACGCACAATATTTTTTTCCGTCGGCGTTAAGCCTTCCACCTTCAAAGAATTCACTGAAATGTCAAAACTATCCAATACATTGAGCAGTTCTCTAATCAATCCTTCATTAGCCATTTTAGTTATTTCTTCCATTCTTTTATTAACATCTTTCTGATAATTTAAAAATCCTGCCCGCTCTCTTTGCCAACCGTTCAAATATTCCTCTTTTAATTTTTCACACTCTTCCAGTTTCTGCGCAAGCTCTTGCAATTCGTTCTTGGTTTCTTTTTCTTGAGTATTATCTGATTGATTATTATTTTGGTTGTTTTTATTTTCTTCTGCCATATTAGTATTTAATTTGATTTAAAATATTTCGAGCCGCTTCTAAAATATTTAAATTTCTTTCGCAAATCATATTTTTAGGGCCAATGAGAATAAGAAGATTCCTTTTTCGATTATATGGCATCACTGAAGAAATAACGCTCAAATTTCTATCGCGCGTTAATGGACTTTCCTTTCCTACAAAAATCTGAAAATCCTCTTCCATCAAAAAATCTGCTATCTTCTGCAGACGTTCATCCAATTGATCAATATCCTCCCAGATTCTCCTCCAATTAGCCAAATCAATTTCCGTGAGACGCTCGAAAAGATTTTTCAAGCCATATTTATAAATCAACTGCTCCCACGGCAAATAACCAACTGTCAGGCTATCACACAAATCCGCAATTCTTTTGGCTGTATCCGAAAATGACAAATTAGCCAAATCAGTTAATCTTTTTTCCCAATAACTAAGTTCATCTTCCCTTCCTTCACGATCCATTAAATTCTCTTTAATAAACCATTCATAAGCCTTATCCGTGGGCAGACGACCAGCAGAACGATGCGGTTGCATCAAATATTTTTCATCCGTCAAAATGTGAAATTCACGCCGAATAGTAGCGGGACTAAGATCAGGAAAATATTTTTGAGAAAATTCTTTCGAGCCAACCGGTTTTTGATTTTTGCGATATTCTCTAATAACCAGCTCTATAATTTTTTTCTGACGATCATTAAGCATATTTTTACCATCCATTATATTCAATTAGCACTCCCGTGTCAAGAGTGCTAATTGGATATTTCAAGTAAAATAATCAGATGCCGAAAAAATAGAGATGCCCGACCTGTTTTCTGTTTTTAATTAGCTCATGAATTAATTCATGAATTAATTCATGAGCTAATTCATGAGCTAATTCATGAAATATTTTGATAAAGGCATTTTTTAGATTGGCATTTGTGACAGAAATGAAATGGAGTCGCTAAGTCGTGCTCGCTTGAATTGTTTTACAATTTGGGCGGGTCAAGAGTGTTAATCGAATGCTCAAATTAAAACAGTGCCCATTATGCAAAATGCAGGATAGTTGTAGCTGAGGAAAATTTTCAAAGAAAATTTTCCTCAGCTCCAATCATTTTGAGATTTGAATTTTTTATCTCATCTCGCTTTACACTCTTCAACTAATTTTTCTGATCGAATTTGTTCAGCTATTTTTTCTAATTCTTCTTCAGCAAAAGGTTTAATGCTTAAAAATTTTTCATCGAGCGTTTTTTCTGGCCGAAAATTCTGTAAATAAAATCTTTTAGCCGGTGCAAGCTGACGAGCGATAGTTAAAATATCTTCCAGAGAATGAAGAGTGGGCACAACTGTAGTGCGAAACTCGTAATCAATGCTCTCTTGTTTTATCAATTCGATGCTTGCTTTTATTTTAGTAATATCAACGTGCACTCCTGTTGCCCTGTCATACCTATCATCCAGTGGCGCTTTGATATCCATAGCAATATAATCAACTAATTTTTTATCAATTAAATTTTTTAGTACTTGTGGCTGAGTTCCATTGGTATCTAATTTTACGAGGTATCCCATTTTTTTAATTTTGGCCAAAAAATCAGGAAGATCAGAATGAATGGTCGGCTCTCCACCACAAACAACCACTCCTTGCAAATATTCGCGTCTTTCTTTTAAAAAGCGGAAAAAGTCTTTTTCATCAATGCGCGGCTGATCTTTAATTTTTTCGGGCAAAACCAGTTCCGCAGAATAACAAAATGGACAACGAAAATTACATCCGATCAAAAAAACCGTACAGGCAATTTTCCCGGGATAATCAATAAGTGTTGTTTTTTGCAATCCGCCTATCTCCATTAAAATTACTTTTTCGCAACAGGCAATTTAATTTTTCTAATATTAAATTCTTTCCGATCGCGAAATTCTTGTTGCTTACCAAAATTCCATTGACTCACTGGTCTTAAATAGCCCACGATGCGAGAATAAACTTCACACGGTTGTTTTACTGTACACTTGGGACAAAAGAAATGCTCGCCATTGATATAGCCATGAGTTGGACAGATAGAAAACGTTGGCGTCAGAGTAATATAAGGAACATTGAATTTTGAGCAAACTGTTCTAATCAGATTTTTGGTAGTGTTAATATCGGAAAGGCGTTCGCCCAAAAAGACATGCATCACAATGCCGCCAGTATACTTTGTTTGGATGTCGTTCTGTAGTTTCAAAGCTTCAAAGATATCATCAGTAAAATTCACTGGCAACATAGTTGAATTCGTATAATAAGGAACTTCTTTAGTGCCGCTCGTAATAATGTCGGGGTATTTTTCTTTGTCAATCTTGGCTTGACGATAACTTGTACCCTCACCGGGTGTGGCTTCAAGATTATATAAATTACCAGTCTCTTTTTGATAATCAACTAAGCGATCGCGCATAAAATCTAATACCTCCAAAGTAAATTTAATGCCGCGTCTGGTAGAAATGTCCTCACCCAAAAAGTTAAGAAGCGATTCGTTCATTCCAATTAAGCCAATTGTGGAAAAATGATTACCGAAATATTGGCCACGAATGTTTTTGACTGAAGAAAGATAAAATTTAGTGTAAGGATATAATCCCTTTTCAATAAAGTTTTCTAAGGTTTTACGCTTTATTTCCAATGATTCTTTGGCTAAATCCATTAAATGCGCCAGCCGCTCAAAATATTCTTTTTTAGTTTTAGAAAGATAGCCGATGCGCGGCATATTGATGGTAACAACTCCAATTGAATTTCCGCACCAACTAACTTTTCCTTTTCTTCTGACAAAAACTGTGTGGTTAGGAACTTCGCAACAATAAACTTTTCCTTTATAATAAATTTTTTGAGGGTTATTTTTTCTTAAACGATAATGTTTTGTTTTTTGAATACCAATGTTATAAACCAACCCGCTTTTTATTTTTCTTCCATTTATTTGTGAAATTTTATTTTGAGTAAGTGTTAAAGTTCCTAGATATCCTAGTTTTAAGATTATTTCTTGCAAATCATCAGCTAATTTTGGAGAAACAGTCCAATAATTTATTTGACCGGTCGTTTTTCTTATATGACCATCTCCTTTTACCATCCAATTAAATAAAATATTTAGCTGTCTTTTACTTAGATTTTTAATTTCTTTAGGAATAAACTTTGTATATTTATTACCAAATTGTCGCAAATAAGCCCATAACTGTTTATTACAAATTACTAAATTATTCTCTCCTTCCAAATGATATTTGAATGGTAAAGAATCTAAAACTTGTTTAATTTCTTGCTGCTTTTGTTTATTGATTTGAGTGATTACTATCCGATAGCCGTGGCTTAAAGCATTTTTCTCGTTATCAGTGGAGCCCTCGGCTAAGAAAAATCCAAAAAATTTTAGCCAGTCGTCCATTTTAATTTTCAAAGCTGGAGCTTCGTATTTTATTTTTGTTCTTTGCAAATTACCATAATTATTTTTTGTACAAACATTGTAAATAGTTACTGGATTACAATTAAAATTATTGGCTATTTGATAAAGAGTTTCCCCTTCATTTTTCATTTTTTTAATAGTTTCTATTTCTTCTTCCGAAAAACAAGAAGTTGGTCCTGTTCCTCTCATAATAGCAATTGGCGGAAGCTCAAAATATTCTCTTTCCTCTCCTTCCCAAATACCTTGTTTAGGAATTAAATGGGAGTCGGGATTAAAATCTTTGGCCTCAACAAACTCTCTTTTATTTGATCTTCTATTATCCACTACCATTCGATGATTAGGAGTAACTAATAAATCTAAAGATTTTGTTTTAAAATGATACATTTCTCCCTCATAATCATATTGAAAAAGTTTTTGCGATTGATGTAATTCTATTCTATTATCATCCGTTAAGGTAAAAACATTCTCTTCCGTGGTCAAATCTTTAAAAAATTTCCAGCCGTTTTCGGTTAAAATTTCCGTTTCTTCATCATAACAACCCGTGAGAGGCGCTGCGCCAAACAGCCCGCCACCTCGTTTATAAAGCTCTCGGTTATCCAATCGCAATCGGCAGCACATCGAGCGGAAATCTTCAGGCTTCATATCAGAATTCACAAAATTGGAAAAATAATTAATGCCATATTTAGCTGTGGCTTCCCACATTGGGTCCAAAGCCGGATTATCCCAATCAAAATCTTTCGTAATAGAAACCGTAGGAATCGGAAAAGTAAATGGCCGGCCCTTGGCATCACCTTCAAGCATAACTTCATAAAAAGTTTTATTGAATAAATCCATTTCTTCTTGGAACTCGCCGTATGTCTCTTTTTGAGGCTGGCCGCCAATGATAACAGACTGATTGGCTAAAAATTGGGGCGGTTTAATGTCTAAACTGACATTTAGAAAGGGCGTTTGAAAACCAACTCGCGTTGGCACCATACAATTAAAAAGAAATTCCTGAAGAGCCTGCTTAACTTCTTTTGGAGATAAATGGTCGTAACGAATAAAAGGTGCTAGCAAAGTATCTAAATTAGAAACCGCATTAGCACCAGCGGTTTCTCCTTGAAGCGTAAAAAGAAAATTAACTAATTGGCCGAGGGCAGTTCGAAAATGTTTAGGCGGAAGCGATTCTACTTTTCCGGGCACGCCGCCAAAACCCTTCAGTAATAAACCCATCAAATCCCATCCCATACAATACGGCGCCAAAGTTTCTAAATTATGAATATGCAAATCTTCATTCCGTGCCGCTTCTCTAATTTCTTTTGGATAAATTTTATTTAACCAATATTTCTTTTCTACTTGAGCAATAATATATTGATTGAGGCCCTGAAGCGAATAAGTCATGTTGGCATTTTCGTGCACCTGCCAGTCAATTTCACCAATATATTTATCAACCATCTCAATCGATTCATCAACTAAAGCAACGGATTCACGAATTCTTCTTCTTTGTTCACGGTAAAGAATGTAGGCTTTGGCTGTTTCGGTTAGTCCTTCTAAAATTAAAACCTCCTCGACAATATCTTGAATTTGTTCTACGTGCGGGATTTCATCTGTTTTAAATCTGCGGTTGAGAAGTTCTATTACTTTTTCTGTAAGTTTTTTAGATTCTTTGCCATCGCCTTGTCCCGTGGCAGTTAAGGCTTTATAAATGGCCTCCTGAATTCTTTTTTCATCAAAATCCACAATCGACCCATCACGTTTTTGCACTTTCAAAATTTTATTTTTCATTTTTAAAAAATTTTTCGAAATTTTTTGACCTTTTGTTAATCTTTAATTTAAATTTTAGACCTCGAGGATTTTTCCTTCAATGATAAAAATTGTGGATAACTTTTTCTCTTTACAAAATTTATAAAGATTTTACTATTTACCAACCAACGAAAATATTAAAAAGAAAATCGATGAGGGGTATAATCCATTGAAAACAAAACATGACAAAAATCATTACCAAAATCAAACCATAACGTTCCAAACCCCAATAAAATCGTTCCCATTTTGCCGGCAATAAAGAATAAAGCACCCGCGAACCATCCAGCGGCGGAATCGGTATTAAATTAAAAATCGCCAAAAGAATGTTGAGATAAATAATAATAGAAAAGAAAGCAGCAAGGGGTCCTAGAAAAGTCCAATTTAAAATTTCGGCAAGTCGAATAATAATGGAGAAAAAAAACGCAATCAGTAAATTCGTTAGTGGTCCAGACAAGCCAACCAAACCAATGTCTCTTTTTGGTTTTCTTAATCTCAAAGGATCAAAAGGAACGGGTTTGGCCCAACCAAAAATAAAAGTGCCGCCACTAATTAAATAAGAAATTAAAGGAAACAAAAATGAGCCCCACAAATCAAGGTGCGGCAACGGATTTAAGGTTAACCGGCCACTAACTTTTGCCGTATCGTCGCCCAAAAGGTAAGCCGCATATCCATGACTCACCTCATGTAAAATAACCGAAAAGAGCAAAATGATTAATTGAAAAATTAAAATAGGTCCGCTCATAATAAACTCTTGATAATTTGAAAAAAATTTAAAATAGATTAAAATAAAAAAACAGTCGAATGAAAAATACTCCTATGCGTCAATGCGCTATTTGTGGAAAATCTTATACCTATAGTATAGCACGAAAAAAAATCAGAAGTAAGTATGATCCGGTAAATCGAAAAAAAACCAAGGCCAATTTACAATGGTTTCGTTTGCCGTCTGGTAAACGAGTGAAAGTCTGCACTCGTTGTATGAAAAATTTAAAAAAGGAAGCAGTAAAGGCTTAAGTCAAAAAATCCTCGAATCAATCCCATCGAGATTTCTTAGGACAGACAAAATTGTTGCAGTTGAAAAATTGCCTTCTGCAATTTTTCAACTGCATCGCATTTTGAAATTTACGTCTTGCATTTACTTTTCTGTCATCCTGAACGAAGTGAAGGATCCCATGCCAAGCAATCGAGAGATTCTTCGCTGGCGCTCAGAATGACGCTTCCTCCTTTTGTCATCCTGAGGGCGGAGCCCGAAGGATCCCACGCCAAACATAGGATGTCATCCTGAACGAAGTGAAGGATCCCATGCCAAGCAATCGAGAGATTCTTCGCTGGCGCTCAGAATGACGCTTCCTCCTTTTGTCATCCTGAGGGCGGAGCCCGAAGGATCCCACGCCAAACATAGGATGTCATCCTGAACGAAGTGAAGGATCCCATGCCAAGCAATCGAGAGATTCTTCGCTGGCGCTCAGAATGACAATAAAAAATGCCCAGAATAAAACGCCAAAAGATGCTCATTCTGCAAATTGAAAATAATTATCCGATGTTTTAATTCTGGATTTGAAATTTTATTTTGCGGGCTGTAGTACAACGGCAGTATACACCCTTGGGGTGGGTGCGACCCGGGTTCAATTCCCGGCAGCCCGACACAAATTACAAAAACTTAAAACCGTCGAATTATTCGGACGGTTTTTTAAAATTCCAAATTTGTTTTTTTGCTAAATATTAATTAATATTTAAGTAGTGAATAACTAAGGTCGATAATCGCTAATAATAAATAATACTGGGTTTATGAATAAAACATTGGCTTTAATCATTGGTCTGCCGCTGTTTATTTCCATTCCTTTAATGGCTGCATCAAACAATCCTCATACGGTCAATCAAACCGGCAACAAACCGAACGACGTTATTCCCGTGGCGCCTGTTGTATCTCCTCAAACAACAGGAACACAGGTTTTGCCTATTAATGCACCGGGTTTGCAAAAAACCATTCAAGAAAAAAATCAAATAAAAATTCGGAACCAAGAAGAAGAAACAAATATTCGACAACGAACGGAGGAACAAAATCAAATCGCAACAACGCCGACACCATCAATAAATAATCCTCGGCCTAATAAAACGCTTAACCCAAGAAGCGAAACGGCTCGCGAACATATGAGCATAGTCGCTCAAAAAGTTGAAGAGTTGTTAACTGCTACGACAACCGAAATTACTGGCATCGGTCAACAAGTGCGAGAAATTGCCCGAAATCAAAAAGAGCTTCAGCAGCAAATTCAAGAAAAATTAGACAAAATTGAATCAAGGCCCAAATGGCTGAAATCAATTTTTGGCCCTGATTTAACAAATATTAATCAGGTGAAAAAACATCTGGAACAAATTCAATTGCGCATTCAGCAATTAGAACAGTTAGAAAATCAATTGACCAACGCAGATGAACAAAGAATGGTTCAGGAGTTAATCACCGCTCTTACTCAAGAACAAGCCTTTCTAAATGATTATCTGAATAATGAAGCACAGTTCTCTTCTCTTTGGGGTAAGATCGTTCGCCTCTTTTCGCGAAAACCAACTCCCTCGCCAACTCCAGCTCCATCAATTACACCGACATTGACTCCTATCCCGACCACAACACCTTCACCAACATCAACACCGACACCAACCGTAACACCAACCGCCACGCCCACTGAATAAACAGGAATAAATAACAGTAAGTTTGAAAAGCGGCCAGCTTCGCTGGCCGCTTTTCAAATTCAAATCTTTTTAATCTACATCTTATTAGGCACTTTGATATTCAGCAATCCCAATCCCTTTTCTAAAACCTGCAAAGTGGCTTTAATCAAAAGTACTCGGGAATTTTTGAGATTTTCATCTGTTGTTTTAATCACAGAGACATTATCATAAAATCGATTAAATAACTGCGCTAATTCTTCTAAATAAGTACAAAGTAAATGCGGGGCATCCTCTTCCTGCGCGTTAATAATCACCGCTGGAAACAGCATTAATTTTTTTAAAATTTCAAATTCAGTTTTATCCGCAAAAGTAATATTCATTAATTGATCGGGGTCAATCTTTAAATCTCTGCTCTGAGCTATTCTTCGCAAAATTGATTTGATCCGGACACAACTATATTGTAAATAAGGAGCGCTTGCCGCTTCAAAATTCAAAACCTTTTCCCAATCAAAATTAATATTCTGCAATCGTGATTGTTTTAAACTATTATAAATCACCGCACCCAAACCAATCTGTTCAGAAATTTTCTTAATATCTCTTTCATTTATTTGAGGATCTTTTTTAACTATTAATTCTTTAGCTCGCTCAATCGCTTCGGCTATCAATTCATCCATTTCAATAAGGCTGCCTTTGCGCGTCGCCATTTTTTTCCCTTCAATTAAAATCAAACCAAAAGGAATATGCTTAGCCTTTCTTTTTGCATTTAAATAGCCCATGGCTTCAGCCAAAGCAAATAACTGTTGAAAATGAAGTGACTGCTCACTGCCTACCACATATAACAGCCAATCCAAATCAAACAATTCAAAACGTACCTTCAAGGCGGCAAGATCGCGACTCAAATAAAGTGTGGAGCCATCTTCTTTTCTTAAAAGAAATGAAGGCAAGCCAACAAGCGAATCAACTACCACTAATTGATTTTCGGCATTCGCTTTCGCAATGCCTTTTTGAATAGCCTCATCAATTACTGCTTCGGTTTGATTCAAAAAATAACTTTCACCTAAATAGCAATCAAATTCTATCCCCAGCCGCTTATAAACTTTTTTAAAGTCTTTAATACTTAAATCACGAAATTTCTTCCACAGTTTCAAAAGTTTTTCATCGCCATTTTCTAATTGATTAAAAAGTTCGCGCGCTTCGTTTAGCATCGTCTCGTTTTGAGCAGCTTCTTCAAAAAAACGTACGTATAAATTTTTTAATTCCACTACCGGATTTTCTTGGATTTTTTTGTCATCGCCCCAATGAAAATAGGCCCAGAGCAAAGCTCCAAAATTTGTTCCCCAATCTCCCAAATAATTATGGCGAATGACGCTGGCACCTGTTTCGTAATAAAGATTACCCAAAACCTGCCCGATAATAGTTGATGGTAAATGATTAAGACCAATGGGCTTGGCAATATTTGGCGATGAATAATCAATTAAAATAACTTTTCCAGCGTTTAAATTATTTTCTCCATAACGCTCACCTAAGCTAATAATTTGATTGAGCGCCCGACCATAAACTTCCGGCTTTAAATTAAGATTAACGTAAGGCCCCTCGCTTTTGGCTTCAGCAATAAATTGTTTCTCGCCAGAAACATTAATAAAATTAGCAACTTCTTCACTTATAAGCACCGGCGCTTTTTTAAGTTTTTTTGCCATGGAAAAGCATCCAAAACAAAGCTCGCTTTTAATAAAAAGCGGCGGCTCTTCTAAAATAATATCCTTTTCCTCAAGAGCCAAATCAGTATAATTTTTAGCTATAATTTCTTTAATTTCTTTTTGAATTTGAAACAAGTGGTAGCTTGCTCGATCAATCAGTTGTCTTTCTTCCTTTTCCTTTTTAATCCTTTGCTTAATTTGCTCGATATTCTTTTCCTCTTTTTGATAGTATTTCTTGATGAATTTTTGCAATTTTTCTTTTGCATCCGTCATATTGCCTTATTATACCTCAGAATTTGTTTTTCTAAAAGTTGAAAAAGGCAGACTAATTGATTAATATAAAAAGGCGGGGCCGTTAGCTCAGTTGGTCAGAGCGCCTCATTTGCAATGAGGAGGTCAGCGGTTCGAATCCGCTACGGTCCACCAAACAAAAAAGGCCAAGTTTTCTTGGCCTTTTATTATTTTTTACGGAGTTAAAATTGCAATCGTCAACTTGATTGCCTCATCAAGATCGATAAGAATGAAATTCGATGCCTCTCTCACCATTGGATGATTGTGAGGGTTATCCTCTTCCATTAACGTAATTAAGGGACGACGATAAGCATACGCCCACGCAACTTCCATTATTGAACCAATCGAAAGTTTTTTAGCGCCCAAGAAATTCATCAGCACCAAATGCGCACGACAAACGTCATAATGATCTCGGCAGAGAATGCCCTTCTGAGAGCATAACGGATGCTGTTCATACGAACCATTAATAATTTTTCCATTCTTAAGATATTCTTTACCCCGCATCGGAGAAAGAATATGAATATGAGACGGCATTTTACTGGCTACATAAAGCCGCCAGCCAACACACTCCTCGTAAGTTAAGCCGGAAATAGCCCCTCCGGTATAAACGAAATAATCTTTCATTTTTGCCTCCTTTTTAAAGGACAATTTCTTTCTTCTTTTAGAATATTCTAATTGCGTGAAAATGTCAATAAAAAATCCGCCCTTATTGGCGGATTTTATTTCTCTATAATTCTTTCTTCCCTTTCTTTTTCTTCCTGCACTTTCTGATTAAATCTTTTATCAACTTCAATTTGTTTCCAAATTTCTAAAGCAATTTTATGGGCTTCTTCATCGGCTATATCTTTACTTTGATTTTTCACTTCTTCTTTAAGCATTGCTACTTCTGCTTCCTCGTATTTTCCTTCAGAAATTTCTTTTTCTACTTCAGCCTCTATCTCTCCTCTCCAGCGTTCCTGTTTTTCCATCTCTGGATCATATTCAATTTTATTAAAATTTTTGGGTTGTTCAAAAGACATAATTTTCTTTTTTCAACGACTTTTTTATTATAACTAATTTTAAAAAAAGAAAAAGGGCTTAAGAGCCCTTTGTTTTGTCCGGGTGCTTTTGTCTTGTATTAATAATCTTTACTCTCGAAATTCTTTGATCATCAACATAAATAATAACTTTCAGCTTGCACTTCAATTCTTTTTCTGCCATTTTTTTAAATTTAAACACCCGTGTTAAAAAATCTTTCGCCCCCTCTCTTTTTTTGCGCTCGATTTCACAAACAAAAAACATTCCTTCCTCCTTTAAAATTAGGTTGTTAATTTACTTCAATTATTCTCTCTTTTTTTATTTTTTTGTCAAATCAACCTCGGCATTCTGAGGCCGAGAAATAATAACGCCATATTCTCCTCGTGTGCCGTCTTTTTTAATAGCCGCTATAACTTCGCTGATTTTACCGCGATAAATTTTTTCAAACATTTTGGTTAATTCCTTTCCCACAACAATTTCCAGCATGCCTTCCTTGTCCAGTTGATCCAATTCTGATAACGTTTTGAGAATACGATAGGGCGATTCGTAAAAAACAACAGGATAGGAAGAATCGACAATTTCTTTTAAAAATTTCTGCCGCTGCTTTTTAATGGGCAAAAAGCCCAAAAAGAGAAAACGATTAGTATTGAAACCAGCAACAGAACAAAGAGTCGAAACCACTGATACCCCGGGCACAGGCATAATTTCTACTTCCGGAATTTCTTTTAAAACCAGCCTGATGAGCTCATTGCCCGGATCAGAAATGCCGGGTGTGCCAGCATCAGAAATCAAAGCCAGACTTTTTCCTTGCTTCAATAAATTAATAATCTGATTTACTTTATTTAATCGGCTGTGCTGATGATAAGAAATAAGAGGTTTATTAATTTGATAATGATTTAGAAGATGTAAAGAATGTCTTGTGTCTTCGCATAAAATAAAATCCACTTCTTTTAAAACTTTTAAAGCGCGTAAAGTAATGTCTTCTAAATTGCCAATGGGAGTAGCAACGATGTAAAGCTTCATGGAGTTTCTTGTTCTAAAGCCGATGGTGTATAGATATTTTTAGGATCCCATAAAAACCAACCACTATAATTAGAGCAATTATCAAATCCTTCAGTTTTCCAATTTGGGCATAGCGAATCGTAAACTGCTTCTTTTTCTTTAATAATCATCGAGGCATTATAGGTGGCTCCCAAATCAAAATTTTGCAGCCATGGTCGCAAAACAGCTACTTTTAAATTTTGATCTTGATTATTTTGCAATTGTTCTTGTTTGAATTTATTAATTCGTTCCTGAGCTTGGTCTAAAGAATATTTAATTACTTCATAGGGATGAGCTGCTGGATTCTGATAATTTAAAAATCCGGATTCGTAATGCGAAGGATAAACCATGGGGCAAATATAATCAAAATAAGGAAGAAAATTCTCAAAAATTTGGCCGATGTTCATATCATGATGAAAAACAGTTGTCAGACCAAAAACATCTGCTGAAATTTTTATGCCCCAAGGCCGCAAATTAGCTGATAAATATTCAAAGAAATCTTTTAGGACTTCTGATTTTTCTGTTTGGCCATTGTAAAAAGGAAAGTCCATATTGGAAAGGATGCCGTCTGAAGGAAAGCGGACATAATCAAAATTCAGTTCATCAAAACCATAATGCATGGCTGATTTAGAAAGCACATAAATGTAATTCCAAACCTCGGGCGCAGCTGGATCAAGCCAAGCCAAACCCTTATTGTCTTTCCACAAGCCACCTGTTTGTTTGTTTTTAACTGCCAGATGCGGCCGCGCTTCAGCTAAAACCGGATCTTGAAAAACAGTGATGCGGCCAATAGTATAAATACCATTCTGGTGTAATTTATTAATTAATCCCTTTAGATCTTTAATCAAAACTTTTTCTGTCCCGAATTTTTTCAAAAAATCGGATTGGGTATCGAAAAGAATATGGCCGCTATAATCTTTTAAATCAATCACTACGGCATTTAATTCTGTTTTGTTCACTAAATCAATAATCTCAGCCATCCGCTTATCATCACTCGCTGTATAAGCGGTTAAGTAAATGGCTTTGATGTCTTTGGGAGGGTTTTCTAAACGCTTGGGTGAGTTGTCAGTAGCTACTGCTTGCGACTGACCGGCGAGACTAAAATAAAAATGAGCTGTATCAAAAAGTTGAAAAACCACAACGGTGATAATAGCTCCTAGCAATACAATAAAGGCAATCGTTAACGGAATAGAGGTTTT
>Ga0209409_1000526_pt1 | contig 39405 bp, 37 predicted proteins | sample AD_JPNMR1_MetaG_FD_184424 | JGI IMG/M metagenome (GOLD analysis project Ga0209409, IMG submission 184424) | Active sludge microbial communities of municipal wastewater-treating anaerobic digesters from Japan - AD_JPNMR1_MetaG (SPAdes) (version 2) | ecosystem: Engineered > Bioreactor > Anaerobic... | reverse complement strand
TTTCAAGCACACATCAGCAACTCTGAATGAGTGACCTGAGGTTGCAACATCACGTGATTCAATTGCAGTAACCGATGCCCTGACAAATTCTTCAAACTGCTGTTGAATCTGCCGTATCATGCGGTTGTTTTCTATGGCAATAGCAGCCTGCGATGCCACCGCTTCCATTAAACTTTCATATCGTTTCTGGAATGGGACTACCTTTGTGTTAAAATCTTCCTCGCAGGTTAATGTAATTGAATATGCTTCGTTCCCATTATAATTATTTTCAATGTCTTCCTTACTATTAATAAGCTGTATTACACCAATCGTTTTGTTAATATGATTAATCATAGGTACAACAAGCATTGATTTTGAGCGATAGTTATGCGCTTTATCAAATGATGAATTAAACGCAACTGGATCATCAGGTCCAAGTTCATACACATCCGGTATATTGAGTACCTGCTGGGTTACTGCAACATAACCAGCAATTGAATTTTTATCCATAGGGATGGTAAATTCCTCGTATGGCAGGTCTTTTGAAAATGTATGTGAGTGCTTAAACCGCAATACCTTACTGCCATTTACCTCTTCAACCAGGTAAATACTTCCTGCATCAGCACCGGTTATGGTTTTGCTTAAATGCAAAATTAACTTTAACAGCCTATCAGGATTCTTTTCAATAGAGAGTGCTTTTCCTATATTAATCAAAGCATCAAAATCTCTCTGGGTATCTTCCAACTGGTGAAGATGCTGCCGATTTAAATTTTTAAATTCAAAATGCTGTCGGGCAATAAATTTTATTTTGAGTACAATAAATTCAAATTCACCTGCATTAATACCTTCAGTATACAATGCAAGCACATCCTGCATCATGGTTGCGTCACAGGTATTGCCCACACATACATAGCCCACATAAAGGTGATTTGCTGACTTATCTACGCTTTCAACTATTGATTTTATTTCTTCACAGGCATTAGATGGTACTATGCACAATACAGCATTACAATTTTCGGGTGTAGCATTTAAAGAATGTAAAATTCCAGGCAGTTCATTATAAGGAGGGTATATATAGTGAATATCTGCATCAAGCTTTCCAGGAATGGAAACCCTATTTCTTAATGCATTATCAATTATAATGCAGCACATAATGCGTAATGATCCCAAACAAATGTCCTCAAAGATATTTATTATTTATACATACGATATACAATAAATAAAAAGTCAATGTAAAAAATATTTATAGGCACATCTATAAACTGCTTTTATCCTTAAAATTTACAATAAAAAAAAGCAGTTTTATCCTATGAATGTGCCAACAAGGGAACATCCTTAAAAATTAGTTTTTAGAAATTCCATTATATTTCAATCTCTTCAGAAATTGTATGCAGCTCTTCCTGGGGTTGTGTTGTAGCTGGCTCTTGCGTCTTTTCATCATAGTGCAGGAATGAAAGAGCTTCATCTGCTGTTACAGTTGCAGTTCTAATCTCTTCTTCAACCTGTTCTTTAGTTTCTGCTTTTTCACCTTGAGCAATTGCTGCTTCTTTTTGCGGAGCTTCCTTCTTTTCTTCTTCTTCACCTTCTACTATTGCCATATGGTCACGAGATTTATAATATTTTGCTCTTGCAGTAAGCTGGCTTGGTTTTTCAACTATAGTTTCACCAACATTAAATTGTAAATTTGAGTCCGACAAAAGAAGATTTGTTGTTTTCCCCATTCTGGATGCAACATAGCCTAACATTCTGAAAAGTTCATCAATACCAAAGTTAAGTTTAACAGGATCATTACTCTTCAATGATACACCCTTTTCAACAAGCTTATTTTCAAGCAGGGCATAAATACGGGTAATTGGCTTGTCATACAGTTGTGACTCAAGCTGAATATAGGTAAACCATATACGGTGCGATAGTTCCTTGAAAATAAGCTGGGTGATGGCAGGCATCTGTTCCATAACCGCCACCAGCGATTCTTTTTTTATAGGAAGCAACACTGTTTTGCCCCAGCTAATGGCAGCCGCATTCCTTGGTTTATCAGATATTAATGCCATCTCGCCAAATACATCACCATCTTTTAATACCGAAAGTATAATCTCACTTTCACTGGACAATTTAACAATTTTTACTTTGCCCTCTTTAATAATATACATTTCATTTCCGGGTTCATCCTCGCAGAAGATCATCTGCTGGTCAGTATATATTTTGTACGGTGATTGAATGACCGGAACTATCGCCCCCTTAACTTTATCTTTAATGCTTTCAAGCATTGTGGTAACTACACTGGCAAAAAGACCCTGGGGATACAGTTCTAAATAACGTTTACAGCAGTAATATGCGTGGTTGTTGCTACCATTATTATAGAAATATCGTATATGATTGTACAGCGCTTCTTCAGGGGTTTCAAGCTCAACACCCCGGTCTTTGAGTGCAATCATCATTTCATTATACGCACGGAGTTCATTTGAAAAATAATTTAACACCTTAATGGCTATCTGGGGTTTCTTTGATAAAAGATTAATGAATTCCTGTTTGGTTAAGGTTGTCACCACACTGTCCACACGTGCAATTGCTGATTCCATGCGAGGTTTATTGCACAGGGATGCAATGACTCCAAAGAATTCGCCATCTTTGAGTATATTTTTATATATTGGAGCATTTTTATTGTAGCGATCTAACTGCACTACACCTTTATCAACAATATAGACGGTATCAGCGTCTTCATCGCCTTCTATGTAGACGTATGCTCCCTTTTTAAAAAGGCTTTTCTTCATATCCTACATCCAGTAAACCTGCATAGTATTCTTCAATGTATTCTGTACTTCTTTACCAGCAATCAGACCAACCAGCGTCAGAGCAAAAGGGATTGCACATCCCGGTCCTTTTGCAGTGATGATTGTACCATCAACCACAACCGGCTCATTAACTATAGTTGCACCGGTAAGCTCATGCTCAAAGCCGGGAAAGCATGTTGCTTTTTTGCCATACAATATTTCACTGGCACCCAGTACAATAGGTGCGGCACAAACTGCTGCCACAAACCCGCCTTTTGAATAAATATGTTTTATAAATTTAATCACATCATCATTGTGTTTTAGATTTTCACTTCCTGGCATTCCACCTGGTAACGCTATACAATTATAATCGACAGGATTGCATTTATGCAATAGTGTATCAGCTTTAACCACAATGCCATGGGAACCGGTGACCAGGGTATCAGACAGCGCTGCAGACTGTACATCTAAATTTGCCCTTCGCAGTACATCAATGATTGTTATGGCTTCTATCTCTTCAAATCCGGGTGCAAGCGGCACAATTATTTTCATGGTCATCCTCCTTCCTAAAATAAGATTGATTCTAAAGTGTCATTTTTAATCACCAAATTGTCAGATTGAGAAATTCTAACATGTCATTTCGAATTCCCTGATAAGCAAGAAATCTTTTAAACACCAGCAGTCATTCTGAGGAGTCCCGACTTTGTCGGGACGACGAAGAATCTCTTCGTTTATAGCTCTGAGATTCTTCGCTTCGCTCAGAATGACGTGATGTCTAGCTCACAATAACAGCTTCCCACGTCATTCTGAGGAGTCCCAACTTTGTCGGGACGTTTATAGCTCTGAGATTCCTCGTCCCGATACAATCGGGACTCAGAATGATATAGATTTCTTCTCACTGCCTTCGCCAGAATGAAATTGCAAAAATGTTCAACACAGTAATGATCCCCAAGAATAGTACATTAATTGATAGTATTAATGTACTATATGCCGCCAATAAGTCAATCAAATGAGCTATCGCCTATTTTGAAGCTTTTAGCCAATCTACCAGGATGGCATGTACCGTATGTGTGAGTTCGTGTAAATGATTTTTTTCTTCTGTGGTAAAATCTGACAGGACATAATCTGCAACCGGCGTATCATCGTGTGGCCGGCCAACACCAATCCGTATCCGGTAAAAGTCAGGGGTCCCCAGGTGCTGCTGAATAGAACGAATGCCGTTATGCCCTTTATGGCCTCCACCAAATTTTATTTTTACATGCCCAAACTGAAGTTCTATTTCATCGTGCAGAACAATGAGGTTTTCAGGGGTTTCTTTATAATATGACAGCACCTTTTGCACTGCAATGCCGCTGTTATTCATATAGGTTTGAGGCAGCACAAACAAACAATCATACCCTTCAATACTACCGTTTCCCGTGATGGCATCATGCTCTTTTTTGTTTATTACAATGGAATACTTTTGGGCAATTTCCATGCCAGCAATCATGCCAACATTATGGCGGTTACCAGCGTATTTTTTTCCGGGATTTCCTAAGCAGGCTATTATCTTCATTGTGAGGATATATATAAGCGGGCTTCTTCAATAGTATTTTTAATCAATAAATGCTGATCCAGTTCAGTTAATTTAAATAACTTTATAATATCTTCACTGCATCCAGTAATAACTATTTTTAAGTTCTTTGGTTCTGCTTTTTTATGGGATGCAATAAGCAGGCTTAAACCCGCACTGCATATAAATGATAATTCGCTGAAATCAATGATAATATTATTGTTTTTTTCAAGTGCACTATATACTTCTTTTTCAAACTGTTTAATATGTTCAGTAACAAGAGAACCTTCAACCTTTATGATAACAAGGCCATCAATGCTCTTTCTGGTAATTTTCATTGCACCATCAACCCCTTGAATTATCTATTAGCAGTAAATATATAGGCATTTATCCTATAATTTCCCTTATAATTGTCAAGCAAAAGATATTTGAAGCTACATACTAAAATTTATAATTTTGCTGTTACTCATGTATAAGTATAAGCCTTTTATTAATAAATTCAAAGATTATTTTCAACCAAAATGCTATTACTATTAACTATGGGACAATACATGACATTATTATGGGTGATTACCTGCCCAACTGACCACCCACGGCATTGTCTAAATAATTTGCTTTAACTTTGCATATACATAATAAAATGTCAAATAAATAAGTTGACAATAACCCCACTCTATAACACTGTGTAGTTCTTAATTATTTGTATATATTAATTTACTCTATTTACAGGAAATTTTGACCATGCGCGCTGCACGAATAGTTGCCCCTCGGAAGTTTTCCGTTGATGATGACCCCATCCCTGATTGCCCTGATGCTCATGTCAGGGTTAAACTTTTAAAAGCTGCTATCTGCGGTTCAGATTTTCCATACTTTGCAAATGATTATCCAAAAGAATCTTATCCACTACCTCCCGGTTATCCCGGTCATGAATGTCTGGGAGTTATTGAAGCATCAAGAGTTAAGCATATAAAAGAAGGCACTCTGGTAATGTATTATCCACCTTTTCTTGATGCATACAAAGAATACCATGTCACTCCACCTTCACGAATACAGGAAATACCCAATACATTGCCCTTAAATGAGCTTTTAATGACACAGCTTCTGGGTGCAGTTTCACACTGTGCATTCAGAATAGACAAACCATACAATAAACATGTTGTTGTAATGGGACAGGGACCTGTTGGTTTGTTCTTTACTGCACTTATGAAAAACTTTGGTGCCCGCAGTATTATAGGTGTTGATATTCTGGATTATCGGTTGAGTGTTTCAAAACTAATGGGAGCCACTCACACCATTAACCCTGAAAAGGAAGATTTAATTGAATCAGTAAAGACAATTACCGGTGGTTCACTGGCTGATATTGTTATTGACGCATACGGGCAGAATGTGGCAGTTATTAATAAATGCTTTGAGATAGCAAAACATAATGGGCAGGTTGCTTTTTTTGGTATTTGTTTAGAAGAAGCGCCACGGCTGCAATTCAATACATTTTTCAGAAAAGAACTGCGCATGATAGCTTCTGTTGGCCCTGATCTTTCCATGGATTATCCATACGCGCTGGATATGATTGTTAAAGGAGCTATCGACGTAACTCCAATTTTGACACACGACCTGCCTTTTGAAGATATTCAAAAAGGTTTTGAAATGGCAATACAACGAGCTGACAATGCAATAAAGATTGTATTAAGCTTTTAAATGGTATACTGTTAACAAAAAGAGGTTATATTATGCCACGAGCAAAAATATACGGATATGTAGCAGTTATTGTTTCAGCGCTGCTGGGAATTGCATTTGTATATTATGCATTTATACATTTTGACATGTATTCATCGTTACATTTTTCTTCTATTGATACCGGTGCATACTGGGCTGTAGTTACGCCAATTGCCGTCGTTACCCTTTTTATTTTAGCAACCGGTTTTTGGGTTGGATATACAATTTTAACGATAAAGGTGGCTCCTCCTATGCCAGAAATAGTTGAAAAGAAGGACAATTCAAAATTTAAGGCATTCTTGCTTTGCCTGGTTACCGCTGCTCTTGCAGCGTGGTTTGTATATGGGTTGTTGCATCATTACTATTTAGCTATTGCTATTCCTGCTGCATGCATAACACTGGTTATCCTGGGCATGGTGTTCTGGGTTGGCATTGCAATAATTACAACACGTTCAACTCTGAAGAAAGATAAATAGCCATTTATGCGTGCACTATTTTTGTGTTACCGTGGAAACCCGTTCTGTGGCGGACAGGGCATTTATTTATACAATCTCACCAGAGAACTGGCGCAACTGGGTGTTGAGATTGATGTCATTGTTGGCCCACCATACCCTGACCCCATGGATGAATGGGCTACGGTATACAGACTTGAAAATCTTAATATGTGGGCAATAAAAACAAAACATTTCCCCTATGAAAAGCTTATCAAACTGTATAAGCCATGGCATTTTACGGATTATGTATTAACCCGTTTTCATATTTTTCCAGAAATGGAAACATTCAGCATGAAGGCTTTTTTTCTTTTGCGAAAGCTCCTGAAAGAAAAACATTACGATATTATCCACGATGTGCAGTGTTTAGGCTGGGGACTTTTACCTATGAAAGGCTACGGCATACCGATAGTTACTACCGTACATCATCCACTGACAAAAGACCGTGAAGCTGATTTCCTTGTTGATAACACCATGTGGGAAATGGTGTGTACCATACTGTTTTACCCCTTAACCATGCAACGGATAGTAATTAACCGCCTTGATAGGATTATTACCTCTTCCAAAGAAGGTATCAAAGCATTGTATGAGGCATTTAAGCTACCAGCTGAAAAGGTTTCAGTAGTCTATAATGGCATGGACGTTGAAGTATTTCGCAATACCGGTGAAAAGCGTAAAGAGAACACAATCCTTTTTGTGGGCAACACTGAAGACCATAAAAAGGGATTGCGCTACCTTTTTGATGCCATGACCATGCTCCCTGAAGACGTTAAGCTCATCATAGTTGATGATGGACCACCAAAACGGCTCACCGCCTGGGGCTGGATACAGGAGCGTCATCTTGAACACAGGGTAACGTTTACGGGTAAAGTTGATTTAGGCACACTGGTACATCTGTACAGCACCTGCACCATGTTAGTCATGGCTTCACTGTACGAAGGGTTTGGGCTGCCCGCAGCCGAGGCAATGGCATGTAATACACCGGTAGTTGTAACCAGTGCCGGTTCATTGCCCGAGGTAGTTGGTGACTGTGGCATAATTGTACCTCCAAAGGACCCGGTTGCTTTAAAAGAAGGAATATTGAAACTATTACACAATAAATCACTGCGTGAAGAATTAGGCAAAAAGGGTCGTAAGCGTGTTGAAGAATATTTTGCATGGCCTGTTGCAGCAAAAAATACACTGGCAGTGTACCATGATGTCATTGAGCAGTACAGGAGCACGTTATGAAAATATGTCTGTTAAGCTATAGAGGAAATCCATATTGTGGCGGGCAGGGAATTTATTTAATGTACGTGGCACGCGAACTGGCAAAATTGGGGCATGAGGTACATGCCATTGTGGGCCCACCCTATCCTTTCCCTATTGAAGGTGTTACCTATCACTATATTGACAACCATAATTATTTCAACGTTAAAGATTTTGTAAAACCCGACAAACCTTTTGCCACATTAGAGCCTTTAAATTTTTATGAATTTATGGCATCAAAGTTTGGCATATTCCCGGAAATTGAATCCTTTTCTATCCGGGCTTACTGCAAATTACGTGAACTTTTAAAAACTCATTCATTTGATATTATCCATGATAACCAGTGCTTAGGATATGGATTTTTGCTCATAAAACAATTTGGCATACCATTGGTGTCAACCATTCATCATCCGTTAACCATTGACCGCTCCACATGGTTTGAATACCCATCAAGCTTTTTCCTTAAAACCAAGCGTATTCTGTACTATCCGCTTGTAATGCAGAAATATGTGGCAAACAAAATGGACCTTATCATTACTGTATCACATGATTCGGCCAAAGAAATTTATAATGCATTTGGTGTACCAGTTGAAAAGCAGCGTGTAGTGTACAATGGGATGGATAGCTCTATCTTTTATCCCATAAAAACCCGTAAGCGGCCAAACAGCTTAATCTTTGTGGGTAATGTCGAAGACCGTAAAAAAGGTGTCATCTACATGCTGAAAGCCCTGACATTGACAAAGCATAAAGTTCATTTAACCATTGTTGATGGTGGTGCTCCCAACCGCAATTATGTGCCCAAATGGATTGACAAGTTTAACCTCAATGACCGCATTACATTCACTGGAAAAATTCCACTGGATAAACTTGTACAGTTATATGCACAAACTCAAATAGCTCTGTGTCCTTCACTGTATGAAGGGTTTGGCTTTCCAGCAGCTGAAGCCATGGCATGCGAGCTTCCCGTTATTGCAGCAACTGGCGGTGCGCTGCCCGAGGTTGTAGGTGAGCACATGAAAACAGGAATACTGGTACCACCCCGTGATCCATACGCACTGGCTGAAGCCATAGACTACCTCATTGAAAATCCATCGGTGCGTGAGCGCATAGGCAAAGCAGCAAGAGAGCGCGTTTTAAAAACCTTTACCTGGGAAAATGCAGCCAAACAGATGGTAACCGTGTACCAGGAGGCAATTGATGCTCACCGTTGACTTTGATCTTCTGGCTGTGCAGGATGGTCAAAACACACTTGATGCTGGTTGTGGTTTAGGGCGGCATTCCTTTGAATTTGTGGCACGTGGGGCACATGTCTTTTCCATGGATATGGATATGGACTGTGTTCGCCGTACACGGTTTACGTTAGTTCACATGCGCGACAGCGGCCAGTCAAAGCCAGGTGCCCGTTTTCAGGTGCTTGTTGGTGATGCCCTCAATCTTCCCTTCCGTAACAATACCTTTGACCGCATCATTTGTTCCGAGGTTATGGAGCATGTCAGTGATGATAACAGAGCCTGTAGTGAACTTGTCCGTGTATTAAAGCCCGGCGGGCTTATTGCCATAACCGTACCAACGTATATATCCGAGCTTTTATATGACACGCTGACGTATGAATACTTCACCTCCCCCGGTGGGCACATTCGCAAATATGTTCCCCGCAAACTGGCACAAATCATGGAACAGAATGGTCTTAAAATTTATGCCATTGATTTTCGCCATTCTTTCCATACTATATACTGGCTTATCCGCTGCGTGGTGGGCCTTCATTTAGAAAACCAGTTTTTCACCAGGCACTATCGCAACTTTTTAACGCGTGTACTGTTCTCGCCGTTTATGCAAAAAGTTGAACGTTTTTTTGACAACTTTTTCCCAAAAAGCATCATACTGTATGCACAAAAACCATTATAATACTATGGGCGATAGTTCATGGTAAAAATCCATATTTGAAAAAAGGAAGAATATATGGCTCTGACCCCAACACCCGTGCGAACATTGCAGCATTATTTAGAAGAAGCCATCTTTGTTGGACAGGCGCACCGCCTTGGCGTGTTTAAAGAACTTCACAGCAAGCCCGACACCGCAGATGGACTTGCGTTACGAATGCAGTTTGATAAACGCGCAACATGGATACTGCTTGAAGCGCTTGTTGAATTAGGGTATCTTGTAAAAAACAATGACAGGTATATGCCAACTGAATATTGCGTGAGCCATCTTGTTGATGAACAAAGTCCCGACTATGAAGGCTTTTTTTTACAATTTTTACTGTACCTCATAAATCCATGGAAAACTCTTCCCCATGTACTGAGAACCGGTGCACCTGATGAAACAAGCTTTAAAGAATTATCCATGCACGATTTTATCAAGGGTATGGATTCGCCATGGAAAAAGAAGTTAGCTCCTGAGATAGTTGATCTGTGCATTGCACAATGCTCTGACCCCACAATGTGTATTGATATAGGTGGTGCGCCAGGAACCATTGCTAAGGAATTTGTACGCCGGGGAATTGCAACAATAGTATTTGATCTTCCCCAATCCCTTGAAGTGACACAGGATGAATTACGCACAATTCCCACTATAGAAGTCATTGCTGGAGATGCAACCGTGGCGTTGCCTGATTGCACAGTTGACATAGCATTTTTAGGCAACCTGTGCCACGGTCAATCACCGGAAGATAATCAAAAGATTATCAGCATGTGCCATGACATTTTGAATTCCAATGGTATCATTGCCATTTTTGACAATTTGCGAAATGAAAGCTATCTGGGAGCTACCCTTGCCCTGCACATGCTGACACAGAGTAAAAAAGGGAATATATATTCACGTGAGGAATATTTTGAATGGCTTTATAATGCAGGTTTTTCAAAACCCAGGATATACCAGCTTTCTGATAAAGCATGGCAACTGATAATCGCAAAAAAACATTGATTATTCTTGCACAGGCAGCGGGAATATCAGTAATACTATCATTAATTACAATCAATATTGGAAAAACATTATACCACACTGAACCCCAGCAGCAGGAACAATAAACATAATTGAATCACCCCTGTTGAGACGATTTTCATGCTTTGCAAGAAACATTTCTAATGGCAGGGTAGCTGAAGCTACATTCCCATATTTTGAAAAAAAAGGGATATATCGCCCCTCTATATATTTATTGGCACTTTCAAGAATCTCTTTAATGTAAGCATCCACTACGTTCCCTACATTGTGGCATATCAGTCTATCGTACGAATAGTCAACCCATTCATCTTTAGAAAACACTTCGTGAACAAGATTGTAAGTTGCCGCATATCCATTTTTAATTAAATTGGTGGAATGAGAAAATAATCTATATCGCTCCCCAATTGTATGATTAAGACCAATAGTACAATTGGTAACAAATGCGCTGTATACCTTATAATAAAATTTAAAGTGTTTTGTATTTTCTGTATATTCTGGTTCGTCAGTTGGCTCCAATAAAAGTGCTCCGGCAGCATCGCCAATGGTTAAAGAGGCAAATTTCCATTTTATTTCATCAACAGTTTTACAGGTAAAATCAGCCCAGTCAAATGATCGCTCTCCGGTTACAATCAATATCTTCTTATATTGATGGGTTTTTATCAATGCATCTGCCAGTTGCATTGATTTCATAAAACTGGTACATGCATCCTGAGTATCCAGGACATTTGCATTTACTGTTCCAAGAGCATTGCTCAATATATGTGCAGTTGCCGGCTCTACAAGTGCCTTGGACATACCGGTAAAAATGATTAAATCTATCTGTTCAGGCTCAACATGTGCATCATCCAATGCCATCCGTGCAGCATGATAGGCAATATCTGTACAATACTCATCCTCATGACACCAGTACCTGGTGTTACTACCAACCCTTTCAAGTTTGTCCCTGGTTTTTTTTATAAATTCTTCAAAAGAATCTTTACTAATATATGGCTTGCTTTTTTTTGTCAGCAGCGAGATGACATAATCATTATCAATTTCATTTTTTGGAACATATGCACCAATGCCGGTAACTTTTGTTGCTACATTCATAATTATCCTCCACCATATATCACTTTATTTTTTAATCTTTAAAATAATCTATAGCAGTACGCAAGGTTTCAGCCATATTGCTTAATCCATTGGCATTAGAAAACAATTGCTGGGCACTGGCAGCATTTTGTTGTGAAATTTCATTTATTGTTGTGATTGCCTTAACTATCTCTTCTGAAGCTTTTCGCTGCTCATCTGAAGAATATGCAATAACTTCTGATTTTTTCATTGCATCATTTGCAATCTCATTCACATTAGTGTTGGTATCCAGCTGATGAGCCATGAAAGATGCAATCTCTTTCATCATACCATTAACCGTATTGATATCATCTATAATTGTTTTAATTATCCCTTCAGTGCGCCGCACATTATCAATACCTATCAGTACTTCTTCTTTATTTTCAATTATCAGGGCATCTATATTTTTAATACTATTTGACGTCTCATCAGCTAATTTTGATATTTCATCAGCAACTACTGCAAAGCCCTTCCCTGCCTCACCAGCTCTTGCTGCTTCAATTGCTGCATTAAGTGATAATAAATTTATTTGATCAGAAATTTTATTTATCAAACCTACAACATTTGTCATCTGACTTGAACTATCTATAATTTTGTTCATGGTAGTCTTCATGTTATCAAGTGCGCTTCCGCCCTGATGTGCAAGGGAAGTCATTTTAATACTCTGATTTAATGTTTCATGAATCTTTTGGTTTATTTCTGTAATTATACCAGACAGCTTACCCATAGTAGTCAGTAAATCAGAAAGACGACCTGATTGATGTGATGCGGCCTTTGAAATGTTATCAATTCCAGCTGAAACTTCCTCTACCGTTGCGGTTATTTCTTCAGAATTGGCCGCCTGATTTTGTGCATTTATTGAAAAATGCTCCGTGGTATTTTTTAATTCATCCGCTGATACAGCCAGCTCAGAAGAAATACCTTTCATATATAACACAATTTCTCTTATTTTATGTATTAACCTATCCACACTCACAACTATCTCCCCCAATTCATCATATGAATTGATGCAGATATGCTGATGCAATTCCCCATTGGATAATGATAATAATACATCCTTCACGGTAATAACTATTTTAAGCCTATTGTTGATGATAGAGTAGGAAAATAGCCCAATTATCAATAAACTGCAGAATATTGCTATGATCATAAATGCAGTTGTTTTAAATATTTCCTTATCAATTAATTTCACCGGATATTCAAAAACCAGAAATACAGAACGGTTGTGAAGTTGTTTAATAACAGCATAGTACCACTCATTATTTTTTATGTATTTCATTGTCATGCGAGGATGGCTTAATGATAATGCATGCATTATAAAGCGGTTAACATTTTTTCCTTCTACATCCCATTTATTTGAAGCCAGCACCAGACCAGTTGGTGAAATAATATAAAAATCAATGAAAGTTGGTATTATGCTGTAAATTTTTTTTGTTTCGGGAATTTTTTCATATTTATCATTAATGGTGTAGTCTACATCTTTGGGTAATGAAGATTCTGCAAAACCAGCAATCAGTTCTATCTGCCCTGATAATTGCTTATTGTACTGATACACATTGGTATTGTGCAATGTAAGTAACAGAATTAAAACTAAAAATGTCATAAGCGTTATAACAGTGATTGAAAAAAATCTGGCTATTTTACTTTTTTGAACAAATCGGTTATAATCTGAAAACAAACCTTTTGAAGCAATGTAGGATAATTGACGGTCAGGGACAAGATAAAATAGCAGTGCAGAAAAAATTGCAAAGATGAAAAGCAGCATGATCAGATTAAAATTATCAGTAAGAGAAGGGTTTGATATAATATTGATGACTACTATGACTGTAGCAACACTTCCAACCCATCTCAGTGCTGTATCAATTGAATGTTTTTTTGGGAGAGAATAGTAACAATTATATGCATTATCAATAATTGTTTCATCGATATCAACCCCATCTATGTACATAGTGAAATATGTTGTTAATGCAAGTGTCTTTTTTTTTATAGTAATTATTGAAATTATGAACGATATTATGACAATGATAATAACGCTCATTATGTAAATAGTTTTCTGATTACCTTCCAGATATAATGCTCTATATGCAACATATGCAATTAATGGTGTCATTATACAGAATGCAATAGCTTCAGTATAAAGAAATAATCTCAAAGGGAAATTTTTCAGATATTTGATAAAAGCAGGATGGACGGATTTCATAATAAAGTAACCTCCTCTCCAATTCTTTTTGTCTATAAGACCTGCAAAATTCTCTGGGTTAGTTAACAATAAAATAGGCATATGCCTATTTCAAGTAAAAAATATTATAAACTAAAAAAAATAAAAAAATAAGTATATGCACATTCATGGATATTTGTATATTTATTATTTTTTTCCTGCAAAAAGGGTATTGGCACAACGTAATATTGAACATAAAAAAATTAATTTACTACAAGTTAATAATAAATAATAAAAGCATAAAACACAAGTGTGATAGCCAGAATGTTTAAAGAAAACAGACAGCATGCAATCTCGTAATTTTTTTATAAAAAGAACATGATACCCTCAGAACGTAAAAAAAGATATGAAAAGAGCTGGGCAAAGAGTTTTTAGCAGGATTGGGAAGAAGACACTTTCAGAGCGGGCTTTGTATTCAACAAGGTAAGCACAAGCAAAGCGCATGAGGTTCTTGCACGATTGGTTGATGAGCTTATATTATAGTAGCGATAAAGAGGAAAAGATACATCTCTAATATTAAAAATATAGCGAAAAATAAAGAGGGGTCCATAAGCCGGATTCTGTTTTGACAGCCATCAATCTTGCATGCATGTTGCCATGCATGTCCACGCGGCCTACCCGCAACCTCAAGCGGGCCACTTTAGTAGCGGTTGCCTATTTGGCCTTGCACCGGATGGGGTTTGCACTGCCACCTGCATTACTGCAGATGCGGTGAGCTCTTACCTCGCCTTTTCACCCTTACCCCTGACGGGGCGGTATGTTTTCTGCTGCACTTTCCATCGCCTTGCGGCGCCCGGGTGTTACCCGGCATCCTGCCCTGCGGTGTCCGGACTTTCCTCACAGCGCTGTACAGACACAATACAGTGTTTATACAGCGTGCGTATGCTGTCTGTACCCCTCTTACTTATAATACTACGGTATATATACTTAATGAATTTGTGCCATATTTTCGCGTATCTTTTTTTATTAACCTTCCAAGGGTATCAGGCATTATGTTAGTATGATAATGCTGCACAAGAATTACCGAATCTTCATTTATAATGCTACTATCAGATATTGCCTGCAATATGTTGCTATACACTGCAGGGATACTGGCTATTTTTTCAAATGGTGGATCACAAAACACAACATCAAATACAACACCCCGTTCACCACATAGTGATATACATCTGGTTGCATCAATGTTGTAATGCAGTGACCTTCCAGATAATTTCCACATAAGAACAATATCCTTAACAAACTGGTAGCTGTTTCTATCGCTATCATTAAACACAACCAGTGAAGCACCCCTGCTCAATGCTTCCAGCCCAATCTGACCGGTACCAGAATACAAGTCCAGAAAATTTTTGCCTGTTAAATCCTCACCCAGTATTGAAAATAACGCTTTTTTAAAACGTTGACTGGTAGCTTCAGCTCCTTTTAGCTTTTTTTCAAACGGAATAATGCGCCCCTTGAAGCTGCCACCAATAACACGCATTGTGTGCTGTGATGCCATACACTAATTCTTAGCCTCTTTAATGGCTTCATTGAGTTCCTTAACAAACTGCTGTACATCAAGCCCATAATTTGTTGCCACAATCCGTATAGTATCCTCATCTGCTCCCTTACATCCTATACAATTCAGGTTATATTTCTTAAAAACTTTGGCCACCTGTACATGATTGGTAATTACATCTTTCAATTTCATGTCTTCAGTGATTTTCATAGTATAAAGTCTCCCAAAAATAATTTTTCACCTCACGTATTAATATACATACGTAAGGGTAAAGCTGCAATATTAAAATATATATCAAAACTCACCAGTAAATATAATTTACTTAAAAAATTCCAATAAAATTGTTGCAATTTTTACAAGTCATAAAAATTATTGTCTATCATTTTTTTAAGAGTACTATCTGTAATTATTGTAACATGGTTTACAAGCAAATAACCGTATAACGCCATCATTAAAGATGGCATAGATGTATACTATCTATTTTTATTCATAATCATATTTTTTGATACAGCAGCGTGTTAATAAAAAATTGACAAATCAGCATTTTTTAGCTATTATATAGGCAACTATCAGTTATAAATACGTCCTATTCATATTGCTAAATGCTATCATATAATCATTAATACAGGAGCAGGAGATAACAATGGCTAAATGTGAAGTGTGTGGAAAGGCTGTATTATTTGGGCACAATGTAAGCCATTCCAATAAAAAGACTCAGAAAGTGTGGCATCCTAATGTACAAAAAATTCGTGTGGTTGAAGGCAATAAAGTAGTACGAAAGAATGTATGTACACGGTGCATCCGTTCAGGTGCTGTACGTAAAGCAATATAACAACTACGATAAAAGCCCAATTATTACCATAACACCAGCAACAAAAATTAGAAAGCCTACAACCCCTGCAACAATGACAGGTGCAGCTAAGTAACCTATTGCCTTGATAGCTTCCAGTGAATACCGCTGCGAAATACACCGCATGGCAATAATGATTGACCACAGTATCAGTGCAAGTGACCCAAAACTATAAAAAAACACCGGTGCAAAATATAACGAATGAAATATAAGAACAACTGGCACAATAAAAATCCGTGGTACCTGCGCAAGTGCCAGCGCATTTAGTATAAATCCACCTGATGCCTGATATCCTGCAATCTGTAATGTTATGGTAAGCAATCCTGCGTATACCACAATACACACAATATTAATGAGAAAAAGCGCCACAAAACCATAGGTCAGCTTATAGTAAAAGAAGTCCGACTGCACGGTTAAAAGGGATTGCGCAACAATATCCATAAAAACTACAACTGCTATAACTATTGCACTTATGGCAAAATGTTTTTTATCCTCAACAGCAATAATTTGCGAAAGCTTTTCAGGATCAACTATGGCATTATAAAAATAATCAATCAACTGTACTATATTCATGGCAGGTAGCTGTACTCTACTAAAGAATAATTTGTGTTTATATACTGTTCAAGTTTTGGTTTTACCAATGAAGACATGGTGGCAAGTATTCTTTCAAAGGGGCTGGCAGTATCTTCATACACCGCACTATCTTCAGGCAATTTTGCAAGCTGTCGTGCCTTGTTTACAGCATCCTCAAAGGTCCCCAATTCATCAACCAGCTTATATTCTAAAGCCTGGCTTCCGGTAAATACTCTGCCATCAGCATATGGCATAATATCGCTTACTGCCATGTTTCGGCCAACCGCAACATCGTGCACAAACTTCTGGTAGCTTGTATCAATGATCTGCTGAATCAGTTGCAACTCCTCCGGTGACAGTTCCCTGTATGATGCAAGTATATCTTTATATTTGCCACTTTTGATGACATTCATACGTATTCCCAATTTTTCAAAAAGCCCGCGTAAATTAGGAGCTATGGCAATAACGCCAATGGAGCCAGTAATGGTGCCATAATTGGCAACAATGGCATTGCACGCTGAAGCAATATAATAGCCACCTGATGCAGCTAAATCGCCCATTGATGCAACAACCGGTATATTTTTTTTCTTGAGCGATAGTATCTTGTTATAAATTTCCTGTGTTGCGGCAACAGTCCCGCCTGGTGAGTTAATCCGCACAACTATCGCTTTTATGCGACTGTCCTGTGCCAGTTCATCTAAACGTTTAACAACATAATCAGCATTTGCCTGCGAAAGCATGTCGCCCGTGGATTCAATGCGGCCATATACCCGCACCACTCCAACACCAGGCCCCTCTGTAAGAGTTATACGTGTTCCTAACGTAGTCTGCCGCTGCATGGTAATACTGATTTGAATGATAGCCAGTACAACCGCAAAAACCAGTATAACCAGTATTGCAATGAGTATTCGCCTGTTTTTATCCATAGTACGTTTCCTTTTATTTTCGTTATGGTACTATAATCAGTCTATTTTATGCAACATTTTTTTTCACAAGGGAATGTGGTTCAAGTTTTTTTTGGCGATAGTTACTGTAATAATATTTTTTGTCTGTTACTATTCTTTTCCCATATACATTTATTCAAACTTTCTTTTATCCTGGTGGCAACAAAAGAAAGAATTTTTTTACAATATATATCTATAAAATTGTTTACTTGACTATACCATTCATAATAATTATAAAAAGCAAATACATATTTTAATTAAATTAGAAATGGAGGTAATTATGAAAAAGTTTTTTAGTCTAATTTTTGTTATTATTCTTTTTGTTTCGGTAACAGCATTTGCTGCGGATTTAGTTAACAAAGATTCACGGAGTTACTCCCTTGAAATTTCAAGCGTTGGAACACTGCACACCTCTATAGGCAGCAATACAACAATTATGAGCGGCGCACCTGACGGATCAACAATTAAGATAAAAGAAACAGGATCAACAATTACCGTAGATGGTGACAATCCCGTCATCATTAAAGATGGAAAGTTGTCACAGTAAATTTCATTCTATTTAATTATCCATCTACAGGGCCGATTGCTATGTGCCCTATTTTTTTGTCTGGATGATAAAAAATATTCTTGACTTTTTCACTACAGTTGATATGTTTTTAACTAAACGGTTAGTTATGATGCTCCGACCCTTTTTTTTACACCCAGCCTGCAATAGAATACCGTTTGCGATATGCCTCATCATAGCACAAAAAGCGTGCAACCCTCCTTTCAAAACTATCCCCCAGCTGCATAAAGTAGTCATGATGGTCTATTGCTACTCCTGCATCTGCCTTCTCATCTAAGTATGCTCTAATACTGCTGTAACGATACTTTGTGGGGTCAGAGCATAACCCCTTCCTCACCGGATTATATGCTAAATACCATAACAACCACAACAAATAGTGAAACCCATCACTGGCAAACTGCACAATACTGTCTTTATATCGCTCATTCCAGAATGGTCCCGTTCTTCCGGTTATCTTATTATACATTTCCGCAAACCGTGCCTTAATATACTGCACAATACGGGAAATGGGAGCACCATCCTCAAGGGTATGAATGACCAGATGGATGTGATTGTCCATAATGCAGTAGGCTATCAGCTTAAACCGGTATTTTTCTTTTGCCTTGCGTAAAATTTCCACAAGACAGGCTTTGAAATACTCTTCTTCCAACATCTTTCGCCACTCAATGCAGCGGCTTGTGATGTGATAGGTAAGACGGGGCATTTCTACACGCAATTTCCGTGCCATAAGTATTCCTCCATACACTGATGTACTATGAGAGACGTGTGTTTCTCTCACTCTATATAACGCAGGTGGTGAAAAAAATTAACGGGATTGTGGAAAAAATTTTTATTTTTTATAAAAAAAAGTAAAAAAATGGGGTCAGAGCCTTATAACTCTAACAGGATACATCGGATAATAAGGAATAGAAATAATAAAGATAAATCCTTAAATATCCTGTACATCCTGTATATCCTGTTAAAAAAAGGGGGTCAGATCATATATAGACACTTTTGTTATTCATCAAAATAAAGACTTGTATTTATAAAATCATTAAACATTTTATATGTTTTGCTATAAACACTACCCCTGGTTTCAAAGACTATGATGTAAAAAATTTTACCTTTAAATCTACTGGCAAATGTTGCATCTTCTTTTAAATAAAAAAATCCGGTATCGCGTGGTGTATAGGGATATTCAATCTTTACACAGGGATATGCAGGCTCATCCCGTTCCAGAAAAATAAAAAACACTCTCATGCCATCCTGTTCTCTGGCTATTTCAGACATAGATGATTCATAAGTATGTGTTGTGTTAAATTTATTGTTCAGTGTAACCTTTCTTATATTTTTAAACCCATCTAAATATTTCTTCATATGTGTTTCCAGCGTTTCTCCATTTTTAGGTAAGTAGGTAAAGATGCTTAAACCAGCCAGTATATCTTCATTATTATTTCCTTTAACGGCATCAAAGAACATCATCATCACAGAGTACCTTTTTTGAAGACCTTTTGGGTTTATTTGCCAGCTTTTTTTTGCATGAATTCTCATTCCCAGAGGTGTTGAGATGTATATCTCTTCCGATGGAACCTTTGTCCATATTTTCTGTACTTCATACTCACCATCAGGATCTAATATGGTTACTCTTTTCTTTACATCGTTATATGTATTAAAAAAAGGTTCTTGATCGATATTTTCAAATTCGGCCTTATTCTTATGCATAAATTCAAATGCCATTAAAAAATTAAATGGCATCATGCCAATGGAAGCACAATTGGAATAATCGCCCCAAAATGCCCAATGAAATTTATCCGGTGGAATAACGTCAATAACTGTCTTAAAGCTTTCATATCCTTTGACGTTATGTCCCGATAAAAATTCATGCTGCCCAATAAACCAATATGGTCTATAATCGCGCGGCTCAATTGTTTTAGCTTTTTCGTACATGATAAGAGCTTTTTTATAATACTGTGTTTTATCAAGGTTATATAAATAATGAGCAATATCACCCTTTAAAAGGTAGTATTCTATGTTTCTACTATTTTTTGCTTCTAGTTTATCTAATTTCTTTAATAGGGTTTCTAACCGTTCAACAACCTGTTCCTTAGCAATTGGATAGTTCCAATTTGGCTGAAAGTATCGATACATATGTTGATTTTCCCACAGGAAATCAATATCTGATTCAAGTGACTTCCATCCATGTATTTCTGTAATATTTATAGCTAAAAGATTACCAAATACAATACATTCAAAAAAAGATATAAAATATACACATAAAATTAATAAAGTCCTTAATTTCATTGTATACCTCATATATTTTGTATCATATAATTTTAAACAATTTATATATTTTATATTTTTGTTTATCGTACAATACTACCATTTATAAAATCAAATAAAAATTTTTTTCACTATAATTTTTCATTGCAAATTCACATTTACAGTGCACCATGTAGTCCCCTCTGTAAAACTCATACAAAGATTTGTATAGTTTAGATTTACCTGGACGTGTATTTATCATTATTGTTATACTATTGCCCCCTACTTTTGCTTTTATCCACCTTTGCTGTTTTTAAAAAACATCTTGGTTTGTCTTTTCACTTATTTCTTTATATAGTTATACTTTTTATGCTGATGGCACATTCTTTTTCCTGTGAATCTTTAGAATGACAATTCTTTCTCCTGATTGTATATGAGTAATGCCTCATACATACCTGCTTTTTAGATTTTGTTGTTGGAACACCCACTTTAAAGGATGTGCTGTGTATGATGCTACATGTTTTCTATTGTGTGGTGCACTTTATTCTTGAATCTGCATTTAAAATTTGCTTATTGCTATTTGATGCACCCCATATATCAGAAACTTATCATAAACTTTTGTAATCATTCTATTAAAAAATATATTTAAGTGAATAAATAAAAAAATCTTGATTTTTTTAACCCAGATGCCAATATGCTAACTAAACAGTTAGTTAACATAAGATAGTCATGGCATCTTCAAAAGACAAAATACTGAATGCAGCAATTGATGAATTTTCCCGGTATGGGCTGGATGGTGCTCGCATTGACCGCATTGCTAAAAGAGCCAGGGTAAACAAGGCAATGATTTATTATCATTTCCCCGGTAAAGAAGCACTGTATGCTTCAATTTTACAGGAACTTGCACAGACTATTGTTGATACAATATCTACCAGTATTGCAAAGGTGCAGGAAACCGGAAATCCACTTATCATTATTGAAGCATATGCCAGCCATATTAGCAATTTAGACAGGCGCTATTTTATGATTATCATGCGTGAGCTTGCAAGTGGCGGGAAATTTATAAAAAATATCATTGCTCCAACTATTATTGAGCCTGTTACTGAGCGTATTGGCAATCTTTTTGAGGCTGTGAAAAGCAAACGTATTAATCCAAAACTGCATCCACAATATACCATGATTTCGGTCGCTGGTGCTGTTATCTTTTATAATCTCATGCGACAGATTTTACAGGGCACCTCTCTTCATGCGCTCTATTTTAGTGACAATCATGTACATGAATATATTGCCAATCTCTTACAATTGATGTCACATGGAATTATCAAGGAGGATATATGAAGGCAAAAGGTTTTGTTATACAGGTACTATCGCCCATAATTTTTTTGCTTTTTATTTCATACGCACATGCAGAGCAGCCACTTTCACTGATTGACGCAATTGATATAGCACTTAAAAACAGCCCGGAATATATCATGGCACAACACAGGTTACAGCAGGCTGACGAAAAAATAGCCCAGGCATGGGGAATGCTGTATCCGGCATTAGAATCTGAAGCAAGCGCCATGCGACAGTATGCTGAAAATGGATTTATGAGCCTTTCTGACGGTCAGTATGATTTAAAATTTGTGCAGGTGCGCTTTGGTATCAATCCCGCTACCTTTTATAATTCACTATCGCAAAGCTACAACAATTACAAACTTGCAAAAGAAGAAGTTAAAAAAGTAAAATCCAGCATTGAATACAATGTCATCAAAAGCTATTTTGACGTCATCACTGCTAACGAAATTATAAGACTCAGAGAAAACTCAATTGCTGTATTACAGGCTAATGTAGCTGACGTCAACCAGATGTTTAATACTGGCACAATCCCAAAATTTGAACTCCTCCAGGCTCAGGTGCAGTTGCAAAGTCAGGAACCTTTACTCATTGAGGCACGTAATAACTTTTCAACTGCACTTGACCTTTTTAACTATTACCTGGGTGCTAAAAACGGCACTTATACCGTTATTTTTGAAGGGTTTGATAGTTCTATAAAAGAGCCACATGGATATGACATTGTTGATACGCTGGTTGAAAAGGCTCTTATGCACAGGCCAGAAGTAATTCAGCTAACTTTAACCAGAGATATTGTTGGTGATAGTATTGATGCTGCACAATCGGTGTACCTGTGGCCAACATTCAGTGTAGCAGGATATTATGGCAAAAGTTACCTTATGCCAGATGCTCCACAGATTCAGCTACCTTTTCCCGGGCAAAGCATAGACTTATCTGCAATAACGGGGACCAGGCAGTGGCAGACTACCTGGCAGGTGCGCGTTGCTGCAACCTATAGATGGGGTGCACTGGCTCCCGTTGATACCGTGCAGGGTGTGGAGCGTGAACAAAAAGAAAAGCTAAAAGAAATTAACCAGCAGATATTGCAGCTTAAACAGGCAATTGCTATTGCTGTTCGTGCTGATTACGGCAGGCTCATGACTGCCTATCAGAGCATGGTATCCCAGCGTAAAAATATTGAAACTGCTACAGAAGGATTACGTGTTGCAAAAGAAAGCTATAAGGCTGGTGTTATAAAAAACGCTGATCTACTCAATGCAGAACTGCAGCTTACATCAGCGCGCATGGGTTACATTAAGGCAATAAATGATTTCTGGTATGCGGTTGCTCAGCTAAAAAAGGACACCGGTTTTGATTGTACTGATCTTATATTTGCGGAGGTGCACAATGAAAAATAAACGTATAATACCTGTTATTATTGTACTTGTTATTGTAGTTGGCGTAACGCTGTATTTTGAGTTTGTGCGTTATATAGGCACAAACGGTAAGCGTATTGAAGGCTCCGGTGTAATTGAAGTCACCGAGATTGAGGTTGCATCTAAAATTGCCGGCAGAATTGTTTCCATCCCCTTTGACGAAGGTGAAGAAGTTAAACAGGGTGATTTAATAGCAAAGTTAGCATATGATGAGCTATCGGCACAGAAACTGTCCGCGCTGGCAAACCTTAACAATGCTGAAAAGAACCTGAAACGAGCACGTGAACTTTTTACTACCGGTTCTATATCGCAGCGTGAGTTTGACAACGCTGTTACCGCATACAACGTTGCAAAAGGTAATTACGATTATGTCATGGCAACCATTGAGCAGGCAGTACTGTATGCGCCGGTAAGCGGTGTGGTGCTTTCACGTAACCTGGAGGTGGGTGAGCTTGCCTTCCCCGGTACATCAATCATGACGCTTGCTGACCTTACTAAAGCATGGATTAAAATCTATGTTAACGAAAAGCATATTGGGCTGGTTAAACACGGACAAAAGGCGCTTGTGTTTGTCGATAGTTACCCGGATAAAACCTTTACCGGCAAGGTTGTTGCAATAGCCCAAAAGGCTGAATTTACCCCAAAAACTATTCAAACAAAAGAGGAGCGTGTAAAGTTAGTCTTTGCCGTAAAGATTGCCATTGACAATTCCGGAAAAGAATTAAAGCCAGGAATGCCAGCAGATGCTGTAATAGAGACAGGTGAACAATGATAGATGTTAGTAAAGTTACAAAATCATTTGGCAGCATTAAAGCTGTAAACAATGTTAGCCTGACCCTGCACAAAGGCGAAATCATTGGCATTGTTGGACCTGATGGTGCCGGCAAAAGCACGTTGCTCAGGATGGCTGCCGGAATATTGCAGCCAGATAGTGGCAACCTGTATTTTGACGGCAGGCCGTATGATGACGACATCTACTATGTTAAAGAACGCATTGGATACATGCCGCAGCGCTTTGGACTGTACGAAGATTTAACCGTACTTGAAAACATCATATTTTTTGGCAAAATCTTTGGCATGCGTCAAAAAGAAATTCAAAAAATATTACCAGTACTGTGGCGCTTCAGCAACTTAGAACCGTTTAAGGACAGACTTGCCGGTAAACTTTCCGGCGGCATGAAACAGAAGTTAGGTCTTGCGTGCTGTCTTGTTCACCGGCCTCTTGTGCTTTTACTTGATGAACCTACTAACGGCGTTGACCCGGTATCGCGTCGTGAATTCTGGCGCATTTTGTATGATCTGTGTGTTGAAGGGGTTACCATCATGGTAAGTACCGCATACCTGGATGAAGCTGAACGCTGTAATAGGGTTGCACTCATGTATAATGGATCTTTTTTTACCGTGGACACACCCACTAAGGTAAAGGCAATGATTGGCAAACCACTGATTGAAATTCAAAGCAAAAGTCCCGTTGAAACCGAAAAGATGTTAAAGCAAAACCTTACGTATGCGCATGCTGTGCGCAGTGGCAATGCAGTACGTGTGTTTGTGGACAATGTTCATAGGGCAAAAAAGGAAATCAGCATGTTGTGCACCAGGCACCATATTGGGGTGATTTCCATACGCGAAGTTATTCCTTCACTTGAGGACACATTTGTGGAAGCAATAGCAAAGGCACAGTAATATGAAAACACTAATACGCATTTTAGCGATAGCTCAAAAAGAATGGATTCACATCTACAGGGATATCCGCAGCCTTATTCTTGCACTCATTACACCTGCGTTTTTAGTGCTCATATTTGGTTATGCGCTGAATATGGATGTTAAAAACGTTGCCTTTATCATTCACGATCAGGACAATACGCCTTCATCACGGCAATTTGCCGAAATTTTTATGCACAGCGAATACCTGTCGTTCAAAGGATATGTCTCCCGATACCATGATATTGATACAGCAATTGACAGAGGCAAAGCAGTTGCGGCGCTGGATATCCCGTACAATTTTACTGAAAACGTAAAAAGCGGGCAATCAGTACGTCTGCAACTTATAGTAGATGCATCAGATTCCATGTCGGCCACTATCGCTTCAGCATATTTTAATGCTATTGTATCACAATACAACATTGCCTGGATGCAGGAACACCTGAATCGTGCAGGGTTTGGCTCAATACAGTTACCGGTACATATTGAAAGTAGAGTGTGGTATAATGAAGAATTGCAGAGTAAAAACTTTGTAGTGCCGGGTATCATTGTCATAGTGCTTGCCATAATCAGCGCACTCATCACATCACTTGCAATCAGCCGTGAATGGGAACGCGGTACTATGGAAAGCCTTATGACTACGCCTGTGCGCTCGTGGGAAGTGATTACTGGCAAACTCATTCCTTATATTTTCATAGGCATATTTGATGTGGTCATTACCTACCTTGTTGGCTACTTTGTGTTTGATATTCCCGTCAGAGGAAGTTTTGCCGAACTTTTGCTTGTTTCAATACTGTTTTTAATTGGCACCTGCACCTTTGGGCTGGTTATTTCTTCGGCTACGCGCATACAGGTACTTTCAATTCAGGTAGCAATGATAGCAACGTACCTGCCAACAATTCTTTTATCAGGTTTTATATTTCCCATCAAGAATATGCCAATCATTCTGCAAGCTATAACATACATCATTCCGGCACGCTACATGATTGCACTCATAAAAGGTATTGCCTTGAAAGGTTTGGCTGCATCACTGCTTACAACTCAGATTGTTTTTATGACAGTGTTTGCATGTATTATGATTATCATTGGCATTAAAAAAATTAATGTACGGTATGCAGGATAGTAACCATGAAACTATCGTTACACAATATAAGGATAATGATAAAAAAAGAATTTACCCTTGTCATGCGCGACCCTAAACTGCGGGCAATTATGATAGTGCCGCCTATCCTTATGTCACTGGTGTTTGGTTATGCGGTAAATACCGATGTTACCAATGTATCGTTTGCTGTTTTTGACAGGGACCGTACCTCATTAAGTAGAGAATTTCTACAACAGTTTATTGCATCCCCTTACTTTGAAATGTATGCATACCTGGATTCGCCAAAACAGTCACTGCGCTTGATAGAAAAAGGTGATATTGATTTTTATTTAGAGATCTCCAATAATTTTGGCAAGAATTTAAAGATTGGCAAGCCTGTTGCTTTGCAGGTAATTTTAGATGGCACTGATTCAAGCAGGGCTTCTGTTATCCAGTCATACATCAATGCGCTGACACTTTCATATGTGCAGGAACGCTTCATCAGCACCATTAAAATAAAAGTGATGCAACGGTTACAATCTGGCATTTCATCAGGTACCATTGAACTTATTCCACGGTACTGGTTTAATCAGGATTTAAAAAGCATCAATTTTTATCTTCCTGGAGTGATTGCGATGCTTATCTCCCTTATTACCATCATGTTGACGGCAATGTCCATTGTTAAAGAACGGGAAGCTGGCACCATGGAACAGATTAAAGTATCGCCACTGAAGCCCAATGAATACATCATTGGCAAATTAATACCCTTTGCCATCATTGCATTTGTTGACATTATTGTCATAACCGCTATTGCCATTTTCTGGTTTGGCATTCCTTTCAGGGGTAGCTTTGTCTTTCTTTTGCTGTGTGGTGCAATTTACATTATTTCCACATTAGCTATTGGACTTTTCATATCAACCGTGTCATCAACGCAGCAGCAAGCCATGCTGTCATCATTTATGTTTTTTGTACCTGCAATATTGTTTTCAGGTGTTATATTTCCTATCTACTCCATGCCGGTAATTTTTCAGCTTATAACATATATAAACCCCATGCGCTATTTTGTTGAGATTGTTCGCAGTGTATTTTTAAAAGGCACTGGAATTACATGCCTGTGGCAACATATGCTAATACTTTTAATTATGGGAATAACAATACTCAGGATAAGCGTCTGGCAATTTGGCAAAAGGACAGGCTAGCCATGAAAACAGTAATAGTTGAAAACATCACCAAGCGCTTTGGCGATTTTACCGCAGTTGACAGAGTAAGCTTTTCTGTAGCTCAAGGTGAAATTTTTGGGTTGCTTGGCCCCAATGGTGCTGGTAAAAGCACCACTATAAAAATGCTCTGTGGATTATTGCAGCCTGATGAAGGTACAGGAAGCGTGGGAGGGCTTGATATTGTTCATCAGCAGTGGGACATAAAAAAAATAATTGGCTATATGTCACAAAAATTTTCTCTGTATGAGGATCTTACCATTGAAGAAAATCTGGAATTTTATGGTACGGTATATGGGCTTTCCGCAAACCTTTTACAACAACGCATGAACTTTATTTATGAACTGGTAAATATCAAGGACTACAGGCACAGCCTGGTGAAAAACCTGCCGCTTGGCATTAAGCAGCGCCTTGCATTGGGCTCGGCACTGATTCATGATCCTCAGATACTTTTTTTAGATGAACCAACCTCAGGCGTTGATCCTTTGATGCGACGAATCTTCTGGGATGAAATTTATACACTGGCAAAGGAAGGTAAAACTGTTTTTGTAACAACCCATTACATGGATGAAGCCGAACACTGTAACCGCATTGCGCTTATTATTGCAGGCAAAATTATTGCCCTTGATACACCACAGGGCTTAAAAGAAAAACTACCCTACACTATTGTAAAAATTGTAACCGATAGTTACCTGAAAGCTTACAATGTGCTGAGTAAAGAAAACTTTGTTATTGAAGTATCTCTTTTTGGAACTGACCTTCATGTTGTGCTTGAAAAACAATATAAACATTTTACTATCATAAAAAAATTACTACAATCACACAACATTCATGATGTTACCATTGAACCCATACTTCCAACATTAGAAGACGTTTTTGTCATGAGTGCACGGTAATACTATTTTTTATTGACAATGCACCCCTGATGTAATACATTGTTTACATGATATTATATGAGAAATCAGTACAGAAAGCTATTCAGAAAGGTGAAATACCTTTAAGAACAATACAGCTGTTTCACAATGCATTCAAAGCGCTTGATTTAACAAAAGACTTTAGTTTATTTGACATAAAAAAACTAAAAGGGAATTACAAACGAGATTATTATAGATTACGTAAAGGTAAATATAGAGCTATTTTTTATATGGAAAATAACGATTTTTATGTAATTTACATTGGAAAACGCGAGGAGGTATACGATACATGGCAGTAACATCAGTGAGATTTAATGCAAAGGAAGAAAAAATACTTAAACTGTTACAAAAGCATTATAATTGTGATACATCATCACTTATTAAAAAATCATTATGGGAGCTTTATGAAGACATCAAGGATAAAGAAATTATAGAAGATTTTGAAAAGAAAGAAAAAAGTAAAAAGGCACGGTTTGTGAGCATAGACAATATTATACAATAAACTCAACTGGATATAAGTGATGTGAGTATCATGTAGTAATTAGCAATTCAAAGCGTTGCGTACAAACCGTACAATATCACCTGCCTGCATCATGCTGCTACCACTTCCCTGACAGTATATATCAGCAGCTTTGCCATGAATATAAACACCCAGTGCTGCAGCAATCAACGGATCATATCCTTTAGAAAGCAATGCACCAATAATACCAGAAAGCACGTCACCCGAGCCACCTGTAGCAAGCGCTGGATTACCGGTTGTGTTAATATACGTGGTGGTACCACTGGTTACTATGGATGCAGGGCCTTTCAGCACTGTCACACATTGAAGCTTTTGTGCCATGTCTTCTGCTGAACGTAAGCGGTTTTTCTTTATGTCACTGACTGCCATGCCAGTTAAGCGTTCTGCTTCTTTAAAATGTGGCGTAATAACACAATGTAGAGGAAGCTTTGCTTCAGGAAGCTGCGCCAGACAATACAGCCCATCACCATCAATAAGTACGGGCAACTGCATTGTGTGCGCAATTTTCAAGCACGCTGCAATAGTTGCTGCTGAACTCAAACTTCTCCCCAGGCCAGGACCAATGATACACGCAGTGGGGCGTGCAAGCTGTATTATGCTTTCAAGCTGTGATAGCATATCTTTATATACATTGGTAAACTCAACAGTACCGTACATATCTTTTGTAAAGGGTTCACTGGCTGTAGCGTTCAATGCGCGCGTGATGGCTTCAGGAATTTTACCAGCAATAATTGCACGTGCCTGGTGTGTTGTTACTATCGTGACCAACCCTATGCCTGTTGCAAAAGCTGCCTTTGCACATAAAAGAATTGCACCCTCCATACCATCAAATCCACCAATGCACAAAAGATGGCCATTTGCACCTTTATGGGCATCATAATGTATATTGGGGCGATAGTTACCGGTAAAAAACTTTTCATCAATAAGTTGCCGACAAATATCCCCTGATGTACACAGTGAATAAGGAAATCCTATATCAGCAACGATGACATTGCCTGCATAGTACTTGCCAGGATAGGTGACTGCATTAATTTTGGGGAGTCCCATGGTTATGGTGGTGTGTGCCTGTACAATGGGTTCAAATTCAACAGCGCCATCTGCAGGAAGCCCGCTTGGCATATCTATAGCAATAACCTTTTCCCCGCTTTGATTAATGACATTAATGACCTGCTCTAACAAACCTTTTGGCTTGCCGGAAAATCCTGTGCCGGTCAGTGCATCAATAATACAATCATAGCTATTCAAATTTATTGTTGCCAGTGTTTCAGGGGATATTGTACAACAACGCACACTGGTATGCTGGCATACATCATAGTATATCCTTGATGATGGTGTAAACTTATCAGTGTTGCCCAGGATAAATACATCAACAGGTAAATACTGTGACAATAGATACGCTGCGACAAATCCATCACCACCATTATTGCCTACCCCGCAGAAAACTGCAACATTATGCGCTTTAACAGTATGCAATACATAATCAGCAACTGACTTACCTGCCAGTGCCATCAGCACTTCACCGGGTATTCCATACTGCTGTATGGTAATCCTGTCAATTTCCTGCATTTGCTGCGCTGTAACTACCTTCATGCATCACTTCCATTCGTATACTTCTAACCCTGTTGAGTAGGCATGGTATGAATATAATTTACCCTCACTGGTAATATCAATATCCGAAAATAATGCCTGCCCTGGGAATTTGCACCGCACATTCCCAATTATTGTACCGTCAAAATTATACAGCATAAACTTTACTTCGTTTGTTTCTTCAACATTCCACACATAGATATATTTATTCTGTGCTACCGTGAATAATTCATTCTTTGGTTCTGAAATTTTTAACAATTCAACAGGTTTTGATTCTTTAATATCAAACTGATATAACTTTCGGTATTTAAACCGGGTGTTATTGTAATAGGCAACAGAAAGCAAGAAACTATCGCCGCTATGTAATATCCTGATATTTTCTATTTTTCCGGTATATGATGTTGTGGCATCAACTGTATCTACAAAGTAATTTCTGGAAAATGTCATATAATAATCCCGCTGGCGTTTGTCAAAGCGATACACGCTCCATATATCATACGTACGTGCAATAACAAAAAGCCTGTTTTTTTTGTCTATTTCTAAATGCTCAATGTAGTAAAAAGGAACTGTTGGCATTCCCGTCTGGCCTATGGTGTATTGCAGTTTACCTTCTTCATCAAAGACAAGTATAAAAGAAGGTGACATATCAATCTGCGTCCCTGCAGCGTCAATTCGCTGAACTGAGGCCAGCCTGTTTTGTACATACAGGTTGCCATCTGAATCGGCAACCATAGTGCCTATGATGTCAAATTTAACCTGTGTTTTTTTTATGTCTTTTCCTTCTGCTGTTGCACTGACATTGCCAATAGCTATTAAACATTTCCCATCCCTGTCAAAAACAAGCACTTTCTTCTGGATATTATCCTTAACATAAACTTTATCATCTGCCAGAAGCACGCCAAAACTCATATCAAGAAGTCCTGACTCATTATAGTTAATGCTTACCGCACCTAATGCCGCTCCTGACGGAATTGCACAAACCCTGTTTGCTGAAAGATCGGTCACCCTGAAATAACCGCATGAAATAAGCATGCTACAGGCTATTGCCATCAATATTTTTTTAACCATACTGTTCATCCCTCATCAGTAACTATCGCCACGTATATACTGTAACCATTTGTAGTATGTACCAGCCTTTTTTTCAACATAAAAAATCCATGCTTTTTACCTGTCAATTGTTATTGCCTTGACAAAATAAATCCATATATGAAACGATAGTACACAGCAAATATTTATAGAGATAGTATAAGGAGATCGGCTTATGGATTTTAATTTATCTGAAGAACAACAGATGGTCAAAGATATGTGCAGGAAGTTTGCAGAAAACGAACTTGCACCAAAAGCTGAACATTATGACCGAACGCATGAATTTCCATGGGAACATGTAAAAAAATTAGGTGAAATGGGGATGATGGGTGTTGTTTACCCAGAAGAATACGGTGGATCGGGTATGGATTACCTTACCTATGCCATTGCCGTTGAAGAGATTTCGCGTGGGTGTGCATCCACGGGAGTTATTGTATCTGCCCATAACTCATTGTGCCTGTCACCTATTTATTACTTTGGCACTGAACAGCAGAAAAAGAAATACCTGCCAAAGCTATGCTCAGGTGAATGGATTGGCTGTTTTGGCATCACCGAACCCAATGCTGGTTCTGATGCAGCAGGTACCAAAACCACTGCAGAATTTAAGAATGGCAAGTGGGTACTCAACGGTACAAAAAATTTTATTACCAACGGTGGTGTTGCAAGTGTTGCCGTTGTCATGGCAGTTACTGAGAAGGGCGTTGGCCATAAGGGCCTCAGTATGTTTATTGTGGAAAAAGGAACTCCAGGATTTTCAGTTGGCAAAACCGAAGATAAATTAGGGATATGTGCATCATCAACAACTGAATTAGTTTTTGAAAACTGTGAAATCCCTGAAGAAAACCTTTTGGGCAAAAAAGGCGACGGTTTTAAAATTGCCATGCATACTCTGGATGGTGGTAGAGTTGGCATTGCTGCACAGGCACTGGGTATTGCACAGGCAGCTATGGATGCTGCGGTTAAATACTCACTTGAAAGAGTACAGTTTAACCAGCCAATAGCACGTCAGCAGGCAATTCAATGGATGATTGCTGACATGGCTACTGAAATTCAGGCCGCACGGCTTTTGACCTATCAGGCTGCAATGCTTATTGGCAGCGGCCCCGACCGCAGGCGATATTCAAAGAATGCAGCCATGGCAAAACTTTTTGCTTCGGAGGCTTCACACAGGGCAACTCATAAGGCATTACAGATTTTTGGAGGATATGGGTATATTAAAGACTACCCTGCAGAAAGATTTTACCGTGATTCACGAATTACCGAAATATATGAAGGGACATCTGAAATACAGCGGCTTGTTATTGCATCAAATGTATTAAGTGAATATCAATAAATGTAAATACTGGGGCTGTACCAAAAGTCGTTTCGATACAAATTTCGCAACGCTCATTGAGTAATTTTGCCAGATTATGTGGCAAAATTGTATCGAAATGAGTGAGTATTACGATATAATGTCTGCAAAATTTACTCAACGATCTCTTTTGGGACAGCCCCCATAAAAAAAGTATGAAAAATGATTTAACAGCTATCTTGAAAGACATACAGCAAACAATTGCTTCATTTTCAGAGGGGCTTATATCATTTGATGAAGCACTTAAAAAATATCATACATACAAAGAAAAGACTCTTGAAATAAAATCCCAACCCCAGTATGAAAATTATATCCTTAATGTTTTAGCTACCCATAATGCTGAAAATTTTTCACTATTTTCAGCAATTGTTGCATATACTGCACGGAATAACCAGACTTCCGTTTTACTGTACCATGGTCCTGATGTTTTTGTGCAGCCGCTTTATTCACTTTGCAACAATACTTTTTTTTCATCCCCACCACGCTTTGTACTTGACTACACCGTACAGCAAAATGTAATTCAAAATTTTTCACTGCACAGCTCATCGCTGTTTCATTCGGAAAAACTTTGCATTGCATTTATTGCTATTTCTTCATCCTCATTCTTCTCACGAGAATCATTTTTGCGCTATGCTGCACATATCAAAGTCTTTACAAGCCTTCTGGGTATTTCAGATATTATTTCTCTGGATGTTCCAAATACAACATTAAAATATATTCATCAGGTATGCTCAAAATTATTGACCAGAGGGTCATGTTCATTATATGGGATATATATAATATCACCTTTCAGTACATTAAGCCATTATGGCCTGCACTCACTCAATGAAGTTTCCGCATTAATTAAAAATACCTTAATAGAAAACTTTGGGCAATACAGTTTTGCACTTTCAATGAACCTGTATCTTTGTATCAATACAAACACTCAGGCAGATATCAAATCATTAACTTTTAACTACAGGAATATTTCAATACCATCAAAGATTTACCACACCGTTATTGAAACAGAAGCGGATATTATACCCGCAATTACCCGTATATTACACTTCCATTAGTCAGGCGATAGTAACCATGAAAAAAACTCAAATTGTCATTATAGGCTCAGCTGATGATACAGAGCATTACGACACTGCGTATGCAATAGGCTCATTTGTTGCAAAAAACGGATGGGTTCTCATTACTGGTGGTAGAACTGGCGTTATGGAAGCTGCTTCAAAAGGTGCACATGATCACGGTGGTATTGTGGTTGGCATATTGCCTTTTGACAGGTTTGATGGCGCCAACCAATATTGTGATATTGTTATTCCAACTGGTATAGGTTTTGCACGAAACAGCATGAATGTGCTTTCAGCAGATGTTGTCATTTCCATAGGAGGAAAAGCAGGAACACTTACCGAACTGGCATACGCATGGCATTATGGCAAACCTATTATAAGCTGTGTGTTTACCGGTGGCTGGAGTAAACGCATTATTGACCAACCAATTGACGACAGAAATAATGGCAGTGTTATATATCCTGCATACTCATTAGATGATGTTTTTAAAATTTTAGTTACCATAGTTAATACATCCAGGGAATAATATCACCTTAACGGAGTTTAATGGTAAGGTACTATGTTCTTCTACAATACTGTTACACCTAACTGTGTTTATGTACATGATACAAATTTTTCCAATCATGCCACTTATGACCGTTTTTAATTGAATGCTACTATATTGCTTTATAATACTTCAGGACTATTATGTGAATAAATTATCTTAAAACGTATATGCTTTAAAAACAAGATTTGTAAAATACATTACACAATATACCCGGCAAAATATGTAATTGCTTCTTGTTTATCATCCAAAACAACTACTGTTTCCCCACTGCGTGCAATATAATTATTTGAAATAAGGAAATCCACACCTTCACGCATTATATCTTCAACAGAATATAGATGTTTTAAATTACGTAGTTTCAGTATACTATCAATTTCAGCTTTAATGGCTTCAACATGTGCACTTCCACCAGCAGTATGTAACACATGGGCCACAAAATAATGCGGGTAAATGGGTATATCATGCCGCTGTTTCAGCGTTAACATCATTTTAGTATCTTCAGCCAATGTGGGGCTTGCAGAAAAATGCGATAGAGTAATTGGCCGGGAAACATGTACCTTCGTTACATTCCTGAATATTGTAAGGAATGATACCGGATGAGTTACCGGGTTATAATATTTATGACCAATTCCAACAGGTATTACCGCTATTTCCTCTGTTGTTTTCTGCAACAGTGCACACAGGCCTTCAATGACCATATCCTGAATTACCAGCTCATCCTGTGATTCATTATCCATGGAATTAGAATATAATACCGGTATGCCATGTTCAACACATGATAACATATACTGCAACAGTGTTTCCCTGTATAGAATGGAAGCACAGCGTGTAGTATGGACAATATATCCCCCACAAAGCCTGAATAAAAATTGCAACAATTTATTTTTCATAAGCCTGCTATCCACATAAAATCGCGGCAGGGGGATGGATATAAATTTAATAAGTGCAAGAACCACAAACAGAGAATCTGCCTGGTCTTTAGCATTGCAAAAATACACCGGATTTGCAGTCATCACAGTCTTTTTTAAATACTTAATGTCACCGCTCAGCCCTATTCTTTCTTCAAAGAACTCTGTAATTCTTCGGCGATACAGCAACCCATAAAGATAAAAAAACATTCTTGCCAGTTTCAGTATCAGCAAAGAAAACGTATACACATATCTATCGCTAATACTATTATAATAAAACTCAATAATTGTTTTCAGTTGTTTTTCATACTGGGCTTCATTAAGATCATTATAAAGCGATAGCTCATGGGAATACTCTTTATGCTGGGGCAGGTATTGCTTTAGCAATTCTTTGTATTCCCTGCTATTTGCAAGCACCTGAAGTTTTTTACTTTCACTGCATAATTGCTGGACAAGCTGCTCAACCACAATATTTTTAAATATCATACCACTCATGCGCTCAATGCCTTTTTTGCGCTCCTTAACCTTTATCCGTGCGCGGCGCGTCAGTATTGCATATTTTGCAGGATTTTTTATTGTTTCAATGAGAAGCCATGGGTCGCGTTTATTCAGAAGCACATCATACAGGGAGCGGTAGACAGGCATGGTAAGGTTATATTTATCAGCCAGTTCCAGAATTGGCTCAATTGCATACGCCCCCTCAACCAGGTAATGCATGCGTTTACTCATTCTTTCCAGAACATTTTCAGGTTTTACTCGTAATAACAACTTGTCAAAGAAACTTACTGTTGTTCCTTTCTGGGTTATTTGCTCTGCTATTTCTCTGCCAAAGCGCCTGTTACGGCTATGCTGACTTAACGCTGTTGCAACAAGGTCACCCAAACCAGCTATACCCATGATAGTTTGTTCCTTTGCACCCAGGCAGCGTCCCAGTTGTATCATCTCTGCATGAGCCTGTGCTATTAATGCTCCTGCAAGGTTATCCCCACACTGAGGGAGGTTACTTATAATGCCTGCTGCAATTGCTGCAGGATTTTTCAAGGTACTTCCACAATCAACACCAATAATATCATCTGAAGGTATGCATTCCAGATATTCATTCTGTAGCAGATTCATGAAAAAATTAATTGAAGACTTTGATTTGCTGGCTACATGCAATGCCGTATGATATTCTCTGCACACCTCTTCAGCATGGCTTGGGCCGTATAGAGCACACACCTTATCCATTAAAAAAGGTAGTGCAAGCTCTATTGTCTGTGACATGGTATAAATTCCTGAACCAACTTTGCAAAACCCTTTAGACAAATAGCCAACATATACCTTTGAATCAAGATAGCGCCTGATTCGTGTACAGGTATCATACACAACTTTTGAAGGGGTAGCAACTATTACTGCATCAGTTCCTCTGACCGACTCCTTTAAGTCAGTATATGCAACAATATTGTTTGCCAGTTGCACATCAGGCAGGTATAGTGTATTGATATGCTGAGAGTTTACAGAACGGGCAACATCCTTTTCATAGGCCCACATTCGCACAACAATTTCAGGATGGTTATGGGCTATTACATTGGCAACAGCGGTACCCCATGAACCTGCACCAATGACGGTTACAGCTTTCATTATGGCATTATCTGCGGTGTGTTGCATAGTATACCCGGTATTAACAGATTAAAATAACAAAAAGGGGATGTCCCAAAAGCCGTTTCGATACAAATTTCGCAACGCTCATTGAGTAATTTTGCCAGATTTTGTGGCAAAATTGTATCGAAATGAGCGAGTATTACGATATAATGTTTGCAAAATTTACTCAACGACCTCTTTTGGGACACCCCCTTTTAATTGTACTTGTGGATAAATCACTATTAAGGCACTTCAATGTAATAGCCATCTGTAATGACAAGCGGTTCAACCTGGCCATAGTATGAGGTAGAAGTTGTCTGTACACCTACATTATGCCCTGATGGATTTGTATATGATGACAGTAATAAATGGTCAGGGGCATTAGCTGTAGCTGTTACCTGATTAATATAATTTCTCCAGTATGAAGATGTATCGGTTGACCTGTCAAAACCAAACGTATTGACAATCTGGTTGGCTATTTTTTCATCGGCTCCTGTACCAAATAAACCTTCTATATCAATGATAAATGCACCAAATCCTCCAGCCTCATCACGAACCATATTTTTAACTGATGTATAGAGTGAATTGGCACATTGTGTAACAAGTGCTGGTGGTATTGTAGCTACAGCCATTGTCTTGCCGGCAAAATAGTTAGCATACCAGCATGTACCCGAACAATGGTTGCCACGGCCAGTAATGTAGTAGTTGGCATAGTCAAGCTGATACATATTGACATATGCATGTACACGGTAGTAAGCTTTGAGGTAATTGAAAACATCTGCAGCAGCATTCAGGTATTGCCTGTACAATGCTTCATTTGCAACAGTGGGTTTAAGTACAGCGCCACCCGCAGCATGGAAATTCAGCGTTGTATTATACGCGGTATCAATATCTTCAGTCAGAATACCAGGAAGCCCATTGCTTAATCTTGTTGGATCAAGGCGTTTTGGTGTTGTTTTGATAAACCAGATGTAGTTATACTCTATCGGTATCTGGCTGACATACATGGTATTATGGCGGATATTATATCCATTATCAACAGCCATTCCGCTATGGCTCCAGTAACAACCCAGAATAGCAAGCAGGTCCATAATAAACCCGGGGCTGGTTGAAAGGACAATATCGCCTTTTTGAGCATTAATGCTCATGGGCACATAAACCCATGCTGCAAATACTGTTGTGCTGGCAAAGAGCACAAGCACAATAAAACAAACCTTTGTTAAAAATTTCATAGAACCCCCATATAACATTTAAGTGTTATTCACCGTGAGATAGGAAATAGGATCGTTTGCAAAATGAGTGATTATTCACTCAGTGCGGTGTAATTTGCTGTATCTAATGCTATAAGCTAAAAATTGTCAACTAAAAAAATACCATATAGTCGGTATTTTATTAAGATTTTTAATTTTGGGGTCAGAGCCTTAAAAATCCTTTTATTTGGAATAATTTTTTATACAGTAACAAAAAAAGATTGAATCTCACTAAAGTTTGCTTAAGATTACTGTATTACTTATGCTAAGTAAAATTCTTTTTTTAACCGGTAGGGTATACATACTATATTTATCAGGCAGGTGGGGGCTATTAATGAGAAATTTTGCAAGCATTTTAACCTTTGTCATTGCTATTGTTGTTTTTGCATCTTCATGCGCTACGCTCAATACCCAGGATACAAAACTTGTGGATCAACTGAAAGCTGAAAACAGGGTTTGTTCGCAGAACCTGAACCTCTTCATGCGTGAAAATGATGTGCTGAAAGCTGAAAACGCAAAATATAAAAAGGAGAACGTAAATCTGCAATCAAGGATAAATCTGTTGCAGTCAGACCTCAATGCGTTGCAGACAAAATATAAAAATGATATTGCAATGTGGAATCAGCGGTATGATTCACTACAGCAAAAATATGATGTTTTTGTAAAGCAGAGTGATGTTAAATTGCAGGAACTGGATCAGCGCAATAAAGAACTTGAAAAAAAGATGGCAGATGAAATAGCGCGGTTAAATGAAGTTATCCGCAAACAGGAAGTTGATTTTATCAAAGAAAAAGAAAATATCATAAACCAGAATGCAAAAAAAGAGATAGAATACCAGGCTACTATCGATAGTTTGCAGAAGCAGGTGACATCATTAACGTCGGAAAAAGAGCAGCTTAAAAGTAAATTAGCTGAGGCCGAGGTGCTCATTCAAAAAATCCAGAAAGAACTGGATGAGATGAAAAAATCCAGTATAACAGAAATTAAGAAGGCTGAAGATACTGGGACTGAAACAAAGAAAGACGAGCAAAAAAAAGAAGAAAGCAAATAAACAATGCGTTTTGGTTATTACATCATTACAACATGCATTTTTGTAATGGCATTTTTTTCCGGTGCATTTGCGTATGATACGCT